>Ga0187878_1000019_pt1 | contig 202205 bp, 175 predicted proteins | sample June2016WEW_17_1_FD_132979 | JGI IMG/M metagenome (GOLD analysis project Ga0187878, IMG submission 132979) | Peatland microbial communities from SPRUCE experiment site at the Marcell Experimental Forest, Minnesota, USA - June2016WEW_17_150 | ecosystem: Environmental > Terrestrial > Soil >... | reverse complement strand
CGCCCGAACCGGCTGCGTCGACACCAAGAAGCTGCTGGCGGAGCGGATCGTCGCCCGCTACGCCCCGGCCCGAGAGACCTACCGGGAGCTGATGGCCGACCAGGCCCGGCTGCGCGCCATCCTGGACGAAGGCGCCGAGCGGATCCGCCCCATCGCCCAGGCCACCATGGCCGAGGTCCGCGAGCGGATGGGCCTCCGCTAGCCGATCGCCCGAGGCCGGGCAGGCTCTCGGGGCCCGTTCCGGATCGACCGCCGCACCGCTCGCCGCTGCCGGTTGGTCCATGCCCGGACAGGTAGTAGAGTCGGGTCGAAGTGCCGGCTCTGGCCGGCGCCTTGGACTCGCGCCCGGAAGCCCGGGCAGTCGCGGGGAGGATTCGATCACGACTCCCGTGTCCGGCCACGCCGGCGCCGCATCGCTCGAGTTCCGGGGAGTCACCAAGCGGTACGACTCCCGAGCCGGCACGCCCGGAGCTGTCAACGACCTGTCCTTCGCGGTCCCGGCGGGCGCCATCTGCGTGCTCGTGGGGCCGTCCGGCTGCGGCAAGACAACCAGCCTCAAGATGGTGAACCGGCTGATCGAACCCAGCGGCGGCGAGATCCTCCTCGACGGCGTCGACGTCCAGAGCGTAGAAGTCACGGCCCTCCGCCGTCGGATCGGCTATGTGATCCAGCAGGTCGGGCTCTTTCCGCATCTCACGGTCGGGCGGAACGTGGCCGTCGTCACGGGGCTCGAGGGCTGGTCGAAGCAACGCCAGAGGGCACGCACGCGCGAGCTGCTCGCGCTGGTCGGTCTCGATCCGGACCGCTACCAGGGCCGCTACCCTTCGCAGCTCTCCGGCGGGGAGCGCCAGCGGGTGGGAGTGGCCCGCGCCCTGGCCGCGGACCCACCGCTGATGCTGATGGACGAGCCGTTCGCCGCGGTGGACCCGATCGTTCGGGAGCGTCTCCAGGACGAGTTCCTCCGCCTGCAGCGGGAGCTGGCCAAGACCATCCTCTTTGTCACCCACGACGTCGACGAGGCGATCAAGATGGGCGACCTTATCGCGGTCATGGAGGAGGGCGGTCGCCTGGCCCAGTTCGGGCCGCCCGACGAGATCCTCGCCCAGCCGGCCTCGGACTTCGTGGCCCGGTTCGTCGGCGCGGACCGCGGTCTCAAGCGGCTCTCTCTGAGAACGGTGGCGGACGTGGAGGTCGAGCGGATCGGCCGGGCCGACGGGCTGCCGTCCTTCCCGCCCGACACGAAGCTGCGCGACGCGCTGGCTATGCTGCTGGTCGCCGACACCCGCGGCGGCATCGCCCTCGACGAGACCGGGAGGCCGCGCGGGCTCGTGACGGTCGACGCGATCGCAAGCGCGCTGGCCGACCCACTTCCCGGGAAGATCGACGCGTGAGCGAAGAACCGCTCGTCCAGTGGGACTGGCTGTTCGATCACCTCGGCCCGATCGCCGGCCGGGTCGAGCAGCACCTGTACCTCGCCGCCATCGCGGTCGGCATCGGGTTCGTCGTCTCGTTCGCGCTGGCCGCCGTCTCGATCAGGCGGCGCCGTCTCTATCCCTTCGTGACGCTGCTGGCGACCGCCTTCTACACGACCCCGAGCTTCGCCCTGTTCGTCGCCCTGGTCGCGATCACGGGGCCGTCCGTCCTGTCGGCGGAGGTTCCGCTCGTTCTGTACACCGTCATCCTGTTCGTCCCGAACATCGTCGCCGGGTTCGATGCGGTGCCCAAGGAGGTCCTCGACGCAGCCGACGGCATGGGCTACTCGTCGGGTCAGCGGTGGTGGCATGTCGAACTGCCGCTGGCGATCCCGCTCGTCGTGGCGGGTCTCCGGCTGACCACGGTCTCGACGATCGGCCTGGTGACGGTCACGGCCATCCTGGGCGACAGCCTGGGCGGCCTGGGCTACTACATCCTCGACGGCTACCACCGCCATTTCCCGACCGAGATCCTGGTCGGCGGGCTGCTGTCGATCGCGTTGGCGGTCCTCGCGGACATGTGCTTCGTCCTTTTGCAGCGACTGTTGACGCCCTGGGCGGCGGCGCGAGCGGCGGCCCGCTGATGGACCTGCTCGCCGCCACCGCGCAATGGCTGGCCGACCCGGCGCACTGGCAGGGCTCGAACGGGATCCCGTTGCGTCTCGGCGAGCACGTCGCTCTGAGCGGCGTCTCCATCTTCCTGGCGGCCCTGGTGGCGATGCCGCTGGGGCTTTGGATCGGCCATACGGGGCGCTTCTCCTGGCTCGTGGTCAGCTCCGCCAACGCCTGGCGCGCCCTGCCGTCGTTCGCCGTCATCGGGCTGCTCGTGCCGTTTACCACGCTGCTCGACCCCAGCCTCGGCTTCACGCTCTACCCGACCCTGGTCGCCATGATCGTGCTGGCTGGACCGCCGATCCTCGTCAACTCGTATCAGGGTGTGGCCGGGGTGGATCGCGATCTCGTCGAGGCGGCGCGGGGCATGGGCATGAGCGAGCGCCAGATCCTGCTCGGGCTGGAGATGCCGGTCGCCCTGCCGGTCCTCGCGACCGGCATACGGTCTGCCGCAGTCCAGGTCATAGCCACTGCCACTCTCGGCGCTACGTTCGGCTTCGGCGGCCTGGGGCGCTACATCATCCTGGGTGATGCGAACCGGGACAACGGCGAGTTGTTCGGCGGCGTCGTGCTCGTTGCGGCGCTCGCCCTGACGACCCTCGCTCTCTTCGTCCTGCTCGAGCGACGTCTGACCTCCCCCGGCCTGGCGATCCGTACCGCAGGCTGAGCCGTCGCTTCGAGCCGCCCGCGAGACGGTGCGTCAGGCGGGCGCCCAGTCGGTAACCATCCCCCCGCCACCTATAGTCGCTGGACGTCGCGGCGGCCCGCCCCCTGGGTTCGCGCGGCGCGCACAGGGAGGTGACCCAATGCGGTTATCCCGCATGCTCGCCCTCGGGGCGTCGATGCTGGTGCTGCTCAGCGCCTGCTCGACGGGTGGGGGCAGCAAGCCAACAGTCAAGCTCGGCTCGGACGGATTCTACGAATCCAAGCTCATGGCCGAGATCTACGGCCAGGCGCTGGAGGCGAAGGGCTACACGGTAGACCGAACCTCCATTGGCCTCGGCACACGCAAGGTCACTGCCGCGGCGCTCGAGAGCGGCAAGTTCGATCTCAAGCCCGAGTACATCGGCAGCGGCCTCGCTTACTACGACCCGACCAAGACGACGGGCGATCCAGCCACGAACGCGGCGGCCCTTCAGACAATCCTCACGGGCAAGGCCGGCGGGATCACCGTCCTCGACTACTCGCCCGCGGCCGACCAGAACGCGTTCGTCGTTACCCAGGCGACGGCCGCAACGTTCCACCTGACCACCCTCAGCGACACGACGGCTGCGCAAAGCCAGCTGAAGTTCGGCGTCGCCACCGACTGCGCGACCAACCCGGTCTGTGCGACGGCCCTGAAGAGCGCCTACGGGCTGGACCTGTCGAGCGCCCTACCGCTCTCCGCCTGCGATCAGCCGATGGTCGACGCGCTGACCGCCGGCACCATCACCGTCGGCGAGCTGTGCTCCACCCAGCCCGACATCGCGAAGAACGGCTGGGTCGTCCTGACCGACGACAAGCACACCCAGCCGGCGGAGAACATCGCCCCGCTGGTCCGCAACGACTACCTGGCCAAGGTCGACAAGGCAGCCTTCGAGAAGATCCTCAACGACGTGTCGGCCAAGATGACGACCGACGCGCTGCTGAAACTCAACGCCGAGTTTGTCTTCGACAAGAAGGACATCCCCGTGATCGCCAAGGAATGGCTCACGGCCAACGGCTTCGCCTGATCGCCGCTCTCGCCAATCGAACGGCCTGCCCGAACCGGGCAGGCCGTTCTTCGTGCCCGTCTCGGCGTGCGGTTCGTGCCCGCGGCCTACGGTGCGGGTTTGGCCTTCTCGACCCAGCGCGACCGCCACTCCGCGGCCGGGAACGGCTTCGACCAGTAGGCGGTCTCTCGGACGATCTTGCCGTCACGACACTCGAAGACGAAGACCGTGTTGTCGCCGTAGTCGAGGATCGCCTCGGTGACCACGATGTCGCCGGACGCGATCGTTCGGTAGGGAGCGATCGATGGCAGGCCGGGAATGGCCTCGTAGACCGCCTGCCGGTTGGCCCGGCCACGGATGACCTCGCCCGATTGCGGGTAGGCCATCTCCGAGTCGTCGGTGAAGACTTCGTTCATCACCTCGACGTTCCCGGCGTTGAGCCCCTCGATCAGCCGCTCGACAGCGCGGCGGTTATCGGCTTCGCCCATCTGCTCTCACTCCCGCGCTCCAGTGCCAGATGCCCCGACGGGACCTCCCCGTCGAGGCCTACGAATCCGCCACCACGCTCAACGGGGCCAATGCCTCGGCAGCGGCGGCGCCCGAGCCGCCTTCGCCAGTCCGATCCCGGATGCCCACGCCGTTGACGATGGCGCCAGCCAGCAGCAGCCCGGCTGCCAGGCCCATGGCCAGGTGGAACGAGTCTGTGGAGGACTCGCGGGCCGCCGCGATCAGCGTCGGGCCGACCGAGGGGTCGGGGCGGTTGAGCGGGGCAACCTGCTGCCGGAACTGGTCCGAGGACGTATCGACTCCCGGGGCCCGGCCCGCCAGATCCGCATAGAAAGCGCCGGTGATGGCGACGAAGATCAGCGCCCCGGCGAGCTGCGGACCCACTCGCGAAATGGCGTTGTTCACGGCCGAGCCGAGCCCCGCTCGGTTCACCGGCACTGAGGCCATCAGCGCCGTCGTGAGAGGGGCCACGGTGATGGCCAATCCCAGGCCGAACAGGACGGTGGAGGGCAGGAAGTCGATCAGGTACCCGCTCGTCGGGACCCAGCTGGCCGGGTCGCCGGGTTGGAGGCTCCAGGCCGAGCTGTTCGCCGGCATCCGGGTGAGCCACAGGATGCCGCCGGCCATCAGGGCCGGACCGACGGCCATGAACCGCCGCGGCCCAAGCCGGGCCGCAAGCGCCCCAGCACGCGAAGACAGCGCCACGAGCAGAAGGGCGCTCGGGACCCCGATGAAACCCGCCGCCGCGGCGCTGTAGAGGAGCGTCCCCTGGCTGAAGATCGATTGCTGGTAGCCCACCACGTACAGGGCGCCGTAGATCAGGAAAGTCGAGACGTTCGTCACCGCGAAGTTGCGCGACCGGAACAGGCCGAGGGGCACGAGCGGATGACGGCCGCGGAGCATCATGACCACGAACAGCACCGCCGCAGCCGCCCCGACGAGAAGAGCGGTCGGGCCCACCGCACCGCGCCATTCGTGCTGCTGGCCGTAGATCGCGCCGAAGGAGAGGCCGCCGACTGCCACGGCGACAGTGGCAGCTCCGGCCCAGTCGAAGGCCCGGCCCGCGTCCGGGTCGCGGCTCTCCTGGACATACCGCCAGCTGGCCCACAGAGCGATCGCGATCAGGGGCACGTTCATAAAGAAGACGGCTCGCCAAGAGATCGTCTCGACGAGGAGGCCGCCGACAACCGGGCCGAGGATCGCGGTGACCGCGGACGCGGCTGCCCACAGGCCGAAGGCCCACCCTCGCTCGGCGCCCTCGAACGTGTGCGTGAGCAGAGCCAGCGAGCCCGGCACGAGCAACGCCCCGGCCGCTCCCTGGACGATCCGGAACAGGATCAGCGTCTCCATGTTCGGCGCGAAGCCGCACAGGATGGAGGCGGCGCCGAATGCGCCCAGCCCCATGACGAACAGGCGGCGACGCCCGTATGCGTCGGCCAGAGCGCCTGCCAGGATCAGCAGCGCGCTCAGGCTCAGCAGGTAGGCGTTGTATACGTACGACTCGCCTTCGAGGACGCCGAAGAACCCGCTCGGCAGGTCCTGGCCGATGCGCTGGAGAGCGACGTTCACCACGGTCGAGTCGAGGAAGACGATCCCCGAGCCGAGGATTGCGGCGAGGAGGGTGCCGCTCTTACGGCTCACGGCCGTGTTGCGGGTACAACCGCTACCGCGGGTGAGGCACCGAGTGCGTATTCCACGGCCTGCTCGATCGTCATGGCTTCACCCTCCTTGATCGCAGCCTCGACTTCGGCCGGATCGAGCGTCGCCACCTGCGGATACGTTTGCTCCATCTTATTCAAGAGGTTTACGAGCCCAGTCCCGCCGGCGCTCGCCAGACGCTCGGATGCCGCGTAGAACCGAATGGCGCGCAGTAGATCCCCTTCGGCGACGCCGACCAGAGCGAAGTCGCCCAGGACGCCGGCGATCCCGGTGACGTCGCCTACTGTCGCGAAATGCTTCAGTGCTTCGCGCCACAAGGGGGCGGCATGGGTCGCCGTCTGGCCGAGCCTGTTGTAGACGAGGCCGAGGGTGTGGAGGGCCCAGGCCAGGCTGAATGAGTCGTCCATCGTTCGAAAGAGAGCTACGTCTTCCGTCAGTACGTCGCGGGCAGCCTCACTCTCTTCGGCGAAGTAGTGGGCGTTGCCGAGGCCCCACAGGACTCGCGCGATAAACGCCTTGTCGCCCAACTCCCGCGCGATCGCTAGGCTCTCCTCGAAGGCGACTCTGGAGGTTTGCACTCTGCTCCCGTCCACGAGCGTGGGAAAGCCGAGGTTGTACAGCGCGTTGGCGATGGCCGCGCGATCGCCGATGCTCCGGCACAGCTCGAGGCTGGCTTCGTAGTACTTCAGCGCGATCGGCATCTGGGCCCGCCAGTAGGCGACTCCCCCGGCGGCCTCGAGCGCCTTCGCCCGCTCCCCGGGATAGGCCTCGGCCTCCGGCAGGGCAAGGATTCGCTCGAGCCAGTCGGCGCCTTCGAGCAGCATGCCCCGCATCTGCCAGAACCGCCACAAGGCGTAGCCCAGCCGCAGCGCCGTCTCGGCGTCGTCGTGCTCGATCGACCAGGTCAGGGCGGCCCGAAGGTTGCCGTTCTCGAGACCCAGCCGATCCAGAAGTCGCTTCTGGTCCGTGCCGGTCAGGCCCGGAGCGGAGGCCTCCGCCAGCGCCAGGTAGACCGCAGCGTGCCGTTCTGCCACAGCCGTGGCTTCGTCGGAGGCGGCGAGCCGTTCCAGGGCGAACTCGCGAATCGTGAACAGCATGGCGAAGCGGGGCTCGCCGTCGGCCTCCTCCTGCCGGACGAGGCTCTGGTCGACAAGGCCGGCGAGGCCGGCGAGGACATCCAGCGCGGCATCTCCGCACACCGCTTCGGCCGCCTCGAGGTCGGCGCCCCCGACGAAGATCGAGAAGCGGGCGAACAGCCGCTGGGCCGCGGAGTCGAGCAAGTCGTGGCTCCACGCGATCGCGCCCCGAAGCGTCTGCTGGCGCGCCGGCAGGTCTCGCGAACCGGCGTCGAGCATGTCGAGCCGGCGCCCGAGCCGGGCCAGGAGCGCCTGTGGCGGCAGGAGCTTGACCCGTGCGGCGGCCAGCTCGATCGCCAGGGGCAGGCCGTCGAGGCGGCTGCAGATCTCCGCCACGGCCGCGCCGTTCGCCGCGGTGATCACGAAATCCGGCTTCACGGCCAGGGCGCGTTGAGTGAACAGCGAAACGGCCTCGTACCGCGACAGCTCCGCCGGGTCTGGATTGGCGCCCGTCTCCGGCAGGCCGAGCGGAGGGACTTCGTACTCGTGCTCGCCGTAGAGGTGCATCGTCGCCCGGCTCGAGGCCAGCACCCGAAGCCCGGCGCTCGCCCTCAGCAGATCCCCGACGAGCGCCGCGGCCGGAAGCACCTGCTCGAAGTTGTCCAGGACGAGGAGAAGGCGCCGATCCCGGAGATACTCGGCCAGCCGCTCTGCAGGAGGCTGGTTCGCGGCCTCCCGCAGCCCGAGTGCCTGCACGATGGCCGGAGCGACGAGATTGGCGTCCTCGATCGAGTCGAGCGGAACGAAGAAGACGCCGTCCGGGTAGTCGGATGCCACCTCGGCCGCGAGTTGGAGGCTCAGGCGGGTCTTGCCCGCGCCGCCGGGGCCGGTCAGCGTGAGCAGCCGCGTCTCCGACAGCAGGCGCCTCGCCTCGGCGACTTCGCGGGCGCGTCCGATGAAGCTCGTGAGCTGGGTGGGGAGGTTGTTCGGGGTGGCGTCGAGCGAGCGCAGGGGCGGGAACTGCGAGGGCAATCCGGCGATCACCGTCTCGAAGATGCGCTCCGGTTGCGCCAGGTCCTTGAGCCGGTGGCGGCCCAGGTCCCGCAGCTCGACGCCCGACGGCAGGCTCTGCTCGACCAGGGCCCGCGATGACTCCGAGACCAGTATCTGCCCGCCATGCCCGACGGCCGCGATCCGGGCGGCTCGATGGACGTCCAGGCCGACATAGGTTCCGTCGCGCACGAGAGCCTCGCCGGTGTGCAGCCCCATCCGCACCCGAACCTCGGAGTCGCCCGGCCAGGACCCGGCGGCCAGAGCCCGCTGCGCCTCCACCGCCGCCACGAGCCCAGCGGAGGCGCTGCCGAATGCGGCGAAGAGCGAGTCGCCTTCGGATCCGATGGCCACTCCCCCGCCCGCTTCGACCGCCGCCCGGAGCAGGCGGTGATGCTCGCTCAGGAGCGCAGGGTAGGCGTCTCCGAGTTGCTGGAGCAGCCGCGTCGAGCCTTCGATGTCGGTGAAGAGGAAGGTGACGGTCCCGGTGGGAAGCTCGGGTGCGGGATGCATCAGGTCAGTGGCGGTGGTCGACGGTTTCGGCTCGCAGCCGGCGGGCGAGCTCCTTGAGGATCGCGACCGCGATGCCGGGCTCCGACTCCAGCAGCCGCTGGAACTCCCACGACGGCAGAGCCAGACAGGTCGTCGGCCCTTCGGCCGTCGCCGACGCAACTCTCGGCTCGTGGTCCAGCAGCGAGAGCTCGCCGAAGAACTCCCCCGGTCCGAGGTGGGCCAGCACCTCGCCGTCCCGCGCGATGGATACCGAGCCAGCCACGACGAGGAAGAAGCCGGTTCCGACCTCGCCCTGCCGGGCAATCCGCTGCCCCTCGGTGAAGTCGACCTCGACCGCCCGCTCGGCGATGGCGGCGCGGCCGGCCGTGCTCGCGGCGGAGAAGAGTCCGACACCTGCCAGCAGATGGGCGCGCTGCGCCGGAGTGAGCGCCATTCGCGCCGTCCTTCCTGTGCCCTAATTGGACGCCGGGGTGCTCGGCATGCTGATTGGACGGACGAACGGTGTCAACGGAAGTCGCGCCAGGGGGGCGGCGGTCGCGCGCATGGGAACGATGCATCCGCGAATGGGTCGGGAGGTTGTGCGCCCGCCCGGTGTGCGCTACACAGGGAGCAGCGGTCGCCGCATCCCGCAGCGACCGGCGGAGGAGGGTCGATGACCCAGCTGGTGGAACTGGCGGACGAGCTCGAGTCGCTGGCGCTGTTCGCGGACCTGTCGCGCCCGCAGCTCGAAGCCACCGCGCACTCGTTCGAGGAGACCTGGTTCGGCGAGGGCGAGCGGATTCTCCGCGAAGGGCTCACCGGCACCGGCTTCTACGTGATCCTCGACGGCGAGGTCGCGGTCCGCGCCGGTGGTCGCGACGCCGCCGTCCTGGGCCGCGGCGACTTCTTCGGCGAGGTTTCGGCGCTGCTCGGCGAGCCTCCATCGGCCGACGTGGTGGCGCTCCATTCCATGCGCTGCCTGCACATGGCGGCGCCGGCCCTGCACCAGTTTCTGCTGGCCCATCCCGCGGTCATGTACCGGATGCTGCTCGACCAGACTCGACGGCTCCGGACCACGACCCGGGCCCGCGGCTGAGCTCGGTGGCACCCGGAGCGACCGGCGACGGAACGGTTCGGCACGTGGCGCGAGCCGGCGACCGCGAACACGTCGAGCGGCCTTTCCCGCCCGGCGAGTACCCGCTCGTCGTGGTCGGCAGCGGTCCTGGTGGGCTTCAGCTGAGCTACTCGCTGAGACGGCTCGGAGTGGAGCACGCGGTCATCTCCGCGGATCCGGCCCCGGGCGGCATGTTCCGGCGCTGGCCCTTCTTCCAGCGCCTGCTGAGCTGGACCAAGCCGTACGCCCCCGCGGAGCGCGGCACGCGCGCCTACGAACGCTACGACTGGAACAGCCTGCTGGCGGAAGAGGCGGAGAACCGAGCCCTCATGACGGGCTTGATGGATGGCACGTCGTACTTCCCGTCGCGCGCCGAGATGGAGCTGAATCTCGTCGCCTTCGCGGAGCGGACGGGCCTGACGGTCCGCTACGGGTGCCGCTGGGAGTCGACCCGGCGGGAGACGACCGCCGCCGGGGAACGCTTCGTCCTCGAGACGTCGGACGGCGAGTACCGCTGCCGGGTCGCCGTATTCGCGGTCGGCGTCGCCGAGCCGTACGTGCCGCCGACGCCCGGCCTCGATCTCGTTCCGCACTACGCCGAGACGCGGTCGGCGGAGACGTACGCGGGCCAGCGCATCTTCATCGTCGGCAAGCAGAACTCCGGTTTCGAGATAGCGAGCGGATTGCTGCCGTGGGCCCGCTCCATCGTCCTGGCCTCCCCGAGTCCGGCCAAGCTGTCCGTCGTCACGCGATCGCTGGTGGGGATTCGGGCCCGCTACCTCCAGCCCTACGAGGACCATGTACTGGCCGGCGGAGTCGCCGTGCTGGAGGCCTCGATCGATCGCATCGAACCGATCGGGAGCGCCTTCCACGTCACGGTCAGGCCGTCCGCCGGCGGCGACCCCGTCACCTTCGAGGTCGACGAGGCGATCGCGGCGACGGGCTTCGTGGCGCCGCTGCGCGACCTGCCGGCGCTGGGCGTCGCGACTTACGGGTCCAGCCGGCTGCCCGCCCAGACTCCCTTCTGGGAGAGCGCCACCGTGCCCGGCATCTACTTCGCCGGCACGATCGGCCAGGGCGCGACGGGTCTGCGCAAACACGGGTTGCCGGCAAACTCGGGGGCGGTCCACGGGGCCCGCTACAACGCCCGGCTGCTGGCCGGCCACCTGGCCGAGAAGCACTTCGGCGCGACGCGGTCCCGGCCGCCCCTGGCGGAGCCCGAACTCCTGCCCTTCCTGCTGGACGAGATCTGCCGGGCTCCCGAACTGTGGCATCAGCGCGCCTACCTGGCCCGCGTCGTGAGCGTAGACCCGACCGACGGGATCGCCGACGAGGGGTTCGTGCCGCTGGCCCACTTCCTCGACTCGGGCGGATCGGATGCGATCGCCGCCACGATCGAGGCCGACGCAGACGGCGGACTGTATCCGGTGTTCTACCTCCGCCGCTCGACCCGGACCGAAGAACGCGTCTTGCCAGGTCATCCGCTCAACGACTTTGGGACGGCCGAGCACCGCCGGGCCGTGGCCTCGCTCCTGGCCGAGCTTGGCCTGGCATCAGCCGAGGAACGGGCTCAAGGGGCGGGAACTCTCTGATTCGAGGCGGCCAACGCCGCCGCCAGTCCTCACCGAACCCATGTCCCGGGGCGTACCATCTCGGCGTCAGCCCGTGCCGAGGATCGAGGGGACGATGATCGACCAGCCACCCATCGCAGCCTTCATGCCGCCGCGCCTGCAGCGCTGGCTCTCGGCCCTGGTGATCCTCGGGACGCTCGCGGCGGCCTTCTTCGTCGTCGACTACGTGGGCAAGTGGCTCATGTACTTCGGCGACGTGATCATGATCTTCTTCCTGGCGTGGTTGCTCGCCTTCATCCTGAGCCCGCTTGCCAGCGCCCTGGTCCACCTGATCCCACGTCTACCGCGGGCGGTGGCCGTCATTCTGGTCTACTCCTTGCTGATAGGCGCACTGGTCGCGGCCATCCTGCTGGTGGCTCAGCAGCTCTACTCGTCGATCACCAATCTGGTCACCAACTGGCCGACCGGTGACCGCCTGGCAAGACTCCTCCAGCCCTGGCAGGATCGCCTCAACTCCGTCGGCGGCGCCCAGATCAGTCTCTACGATCAGGTCAACCTGCTGCTGGCGAATCTCAAGAACGGCGCAGCAGACCTGGCCAAGCCGCTCGGCGACGTCGCCGTCTCCAGCCTGGGCATCTTCGGCAACCTGCTCTTCGTCTTCTTCCTGTCGCTGTACATGTCCGTGGACCGGGACCGGATCGTCAGCTTCCTCTTCCGGCTCGTCCCGCCCGCTTACACGGATGAGGCCAAGCTGCTCGAACACAGCGTGTCCCGATCCTTCGGCGGCTTCCTGCGCGGGCAGGCTCTCTCAGGCGTGATCTACGGCGCCGTCTCGATGGCCGCGAGCGTGCTCCTGGGCCTGCCGTATATGCCGGTCACGGCCGCCTCGTCGGGCGTGCTGCAGGCCATCCCGTTCTTCGGCCCGTTCATCTCGTGGATGCCGCCGGTGCTGGTGGCGATCTTCTTCGTGCCCGATGCCGTGCTGCCGGTGCTGATCATCATGATCGTCGGCTGGTTCGTGCTCATGAACGTGATCCAGCCGCGACTGATGGCGGAGGCGGTGGGTCTCCATCCCGTCGTGGTCCTGGGCTCGGTCATGATCGGCTCCAAGCTGGCCGGCATCCCCGGCGCCATCTTCGGCATCCCCGTCGCGGCCGTGATCGCCTCGTTCTTCTTCTACTACCTGGGGCACATGCGGGTCGATACTCAGTCGGTGGCCGTGCGTGCTGCGCGCCGCGTCGAGGAACGCGAGGGCAGGCCCATACGCGTGCCGCGCCTGCCGCAGGCCGGCCAGGATCAGGAAGTGGAGCCGGGCCTCGCCGCCGAGCCGCAGCCCATGGCCCGAAAGCGGGGCCACGCCGTCAGGCCGGACTCGTCGGAGCCGGGGCCCGAGGCGCCCGCGCCAAGCCCCGAGGCCTAGCGCGAAAACGACCGAGCGGCCGCTCGATGAGCAGCCGCTCGGAGTACTTCAGCGGTTGGTCCAGATCGGCGGGCGGCCGATCCGACCCGGGAGCTCAGGGTACGAGCTTCATGGCGGCGGAGATGGTCACCAGCGTGGCCTGGGGGACGTTGGTGGCCCAGATTTGGTAGGCCTTCGTCGTGCCCGGGGCCACTGAAACGAGGAGACCGGTCGCAGTCGAGTCGAGCGAAGCTGACATGCCGTCGAAGCTGACTGGCCCGATGTACGGAAGCGGGCCGCTAATACAGGCCAGCGGACTGGTCAGGCAGAAGGCGCCCTCTTTGAGATCGAACGTCTCGGCCGTCTTCTTGTACTTGTACGTGACCGTCACCCAGCCGCCACTCTTGGTGCCGGCCCAGTTGCCAACGGAGATGGCCCAGCCGCTCGGGAGCCCGGTGGCGCAGTAGATGTTGGCCTTGACGGCTTTGGCCGCCTGGACGAAGAAGGCCTGGTTGCCCGCGGTGCCCGAGCAGAATGAGGCCGGGGACGTGGGGCTGGGTGTCGGGGTCGGCGTCACTTCGGGCGTCGGAGTCACCTCCGGCGTGGCGCTTGGTGTCGGGGTGACGACCACCTCCGGCGTGGCGCTTGGGGTCGGGGTCACGACCACCTCCGGCGTGGGAGGCGGCGTGACAATGACGATCTCCGGCGTGGGATTCGACGACCCGCAGGCAGCCAGCCCGAGGCTGGATGCCATTGCCACGGCAAGGAACAAGGCTGAACGACGTCCTCGGTATTTCATGCTGTCCTCCCCCACCCGATGGCCGGCAGCGCTCGGCGAAATGGGTGCTGGGGACGATTGTAGCCCCGCCCTTTCGGGCCCAACCACGGATTTTGGCCACCCGAACTCCCCGAACAGAGGACCCTGACAAGCGCGGCCTCCATCCAGACCAGCCGAGCACGGCGACCCGACAAACGGCGAGCGGCCGCTCGCGGTGAGCGACCGCTCGTTACAGAAACTTGGATTGTTCGGGCCGGTCTCCCCGCCCCGCCGGCAGACTCAGGACTTGGGCACGATCTTCATGGCGGCGGCGGCATTCACCAGGGTCGTCTGAGTCACGTTGGCGCCGACGATCTGGTAAGCATGGGCTGTGCCTGGAGCCACGTAGATCCCATACCCGCCGGTAATCGTGAAGAGAGCGCCGGCCAGGCCGCCGAAGCTGGCGGAAGTAGAGCCGCCGGGGGGCGAGCAGACGGTGGGGGTCAGGCAGAAGGCGCCTTCGGACACTGACATCGTGCTGGAGGTCTTCTTGTACTTGTACGCGACCGTCACCCAGCCGCCACTCTTGGTACCGGCCCAGTTGCCGGAGGAGATTGCCCAGCCGCTCGGGAGCCCGGTGGCGCAGTAGACGGCGGACTTGACGCCTTTGGCCGCTTCGAGGAAGAAGGCCTGGTTGCCAGCGGTACCCGTGCAGAACCCGGCGGGAGAGGTAGGGCCAGACGACGGGGTTTCGGTCGGGCCGAGAGTCGGCGTCGGGGTGGGCTCAGGCGTCGGCGTCGCGGTCGGCCAGGGCGTGAAAGTGGCCAGCGGCGTGGCCTCAGCCGTAGGCGTCGCCGGAGCCTGGGTCGCCGGACCAGGCGTGGGCGTCACGACCACGTAGATCGGCGTGGGCTGCTCACTGCTGCCGCACGCCGCGCTCGCCATGGCGAGTACGAGGGCGGCCACGGCGAAAGTAGCGGCGCGAAAGCCACGGTGATTCACAATCGATCCTCTGCTGTCGTTCAAGAACTCCCCCAAACGCTCAAGCAGGTCGGGGCAGTATGCCGACCTTGCGTTTCGAAGACTACACTCTCCCGCCGCGGAACGGCTCGGAGGCGCAACGGACGGGCGAGCCACCGATCAAACACGGGACTCACGATCTGGGCACGACCCTGAGGGCGTGGGCGATGACCTGGAGGGCAGACGGGCCCACAAGGCTGCCGTCGATCTGGTAGGCATGCGTAGTGCCCGGAGCCACCTGGATCTCAGTACCGTCACCAAGCGAGTAGAGGCTGCCGGATAGGCCGCCGAAGCTGCCGGGGCCGACATAGCCGACGGAAGTCGCGCAGGAGGCGGGGGCCAAGCAGAAAGCGCCCTCGGAGACCATGACGGTGGCGCCGCCCGGACCCCTGTAGTTGATCTTGAGCCAGCCGCCGGCCCTGGGGATCTCGTAGCTGGCGCTCGTCAGGGTCCAGCCCCTGCCCAGGCGGGCGCAATAGACGGCGAACCTCAGCCTGTTGGCGGCTTCGACGAAGAACGCCCGGTCCCCCGCGCTGCCCGTGCACCAGCTGCGGCCGACGTGGGGACGGCCGTCGGGGAGGCCGTGGGTGTCGCGGTCGGGGAGGCCGTGGGCGTCGGAGACGGCTCAAGCGTGAGGGTGGCCAGCGGCGTGGCCTCGGGAGTGGCCGACGGCGTGGTCGTCGCCGGAGCGGGCGTAGCCGTGGCAGAGACGTAGGTCGACGTAGGCGGCGCGGAACTGCCGCACGCGGCGGTGGAGATGGCAAGCGTCAGAACGGCGACGACTATGACGAAGGCGCGACGGTCACCCGGCAATCGGACGGTGTCGTTCACGGAGTCCCCTGACTCTCGAGGCAGGTCGGGGCAGTATGCCGACCTTGCCTCGTCCGAAGACGACACGTTCCCCCGTCGCAATGCCTCTACGCGGGCACGGCGGGCTGGGCGCTGAAGATGGATGTCTGTGCCGTTTCGGGGAGCATGACGCCCAGGATCTTCTGCAGGGCGAGCACGTGGACGCACGATCCCCAGCTCTCGAAGAAGTGGCAGGTGCACTGCCAGGCTCCGCCGTCGAGTCGGACTGTGTGGGTGTCGTTGTCACCCTTAAACGTGACCGCGAGCTGTTCGAACGAGATCCGATCCAGCTCGCGGGCGTAGCGGTTTGCCTTCTCGACCTTCCCGATGAGAGTGCTGTGCATCGCCGATAACCCTCCGTCGCCCTGCCTGCCCCGAAGAGGTCCGCCGCCGACCGCCCAAATGAAACGGCCTGGGTCGGTTCGCCTCACTGTACAGCTGCCAGCCAAGAGATAGCGGATCGTCCCGGTACACCGAAAGGACCACTCGGCGTACATGCGAACGGCCCATTCGACGGGCGGCACGAGGCCGCCGTGGCGGACCCGAGAGTGTCGGCACCTGGAAGACCCGGAGCTGGGAGCCCGGCGGCAGGGCTCCTCGAATCGGGAGCCGAACGCTCGTTCGATGACGACCCGTGGATTCGGGCTAGGCGCCCCGGACGATTCGCTCCCCCGCAGCCAGATTCGCATCCACCGCGGCCGGCGAGGAGGCCTCCGTGTAGACCCGGACCAGTGGCTCGGTGCCGCTGAAGCGGACCAGCAGCCACGAGCCGTCGTCGGCGAAGAACTTGAAGCCATCGCCGGTGGAGAGGGGCTGCGTCCGCACCACGGGCCGACCGTCCAGCGCGGCCGGAGCCCCGTCGGGCAGCTCGGCCAGCAGACGCCCCTTGAGCGCCTGATAGCTAGCCTGGTCGAAATGGATGTCGACCCGGCGATAGCTCGACGGCCCGGCGATCTCGTGGAGGTGAGCGATCGCCTTCGAGACCGGCCAGCGCCCGGCCTCCCTCTCGCACAGGAACAGGTCGAGGAGCATCAGGTCGGCAAAGATGCCGTCGCGCTCGGGCAGATGCATTCCGAAGCCATAGCCGCCAGATTCCTCCCCGCCCATCATGGCCCCGGTCTCGATCATCTTGGGACCGACGTACTTGAACCCGACGGGCGTCTCGAACACGGGCACGCCGTACCGCTCGCCCAGACGTTCGGCCATCGAGGTCTCGTTGACGGTCTTGACGACGGGGGCGCGAAGGCCTCGATGCTCGGCCAGGTAGTACATCAGCAGGCCGTAGATCTGGAGCGTGGTGATGAAGGTGCCCCGCTCGTCGGCCATCCCCGCCCGATCGGCGTCTCCGTCGAGGAGCAGCCCAAGGTCGTAGCCCCCGCCGGCGAGTATCGCCAGGGCTTGATCCACGTTGGGCGGAATCGGCTCAGGATTGATGCCGCCGAAGTACGGGTTCCGCTCCGAGTGGATCTCGGCGACGTGGATCGTGCCGCCGGCCAGCAGCCGCGGCAGCCAGCCCGCCCCCGAGCCGTAGAGCGGATCGATGAGGACGCTCATCTCGGCCGCGGCCAGGCGGTCCAGGTCGATGTTGGGGCGGATGAACTCGACGTAGCCGGCATACGGGTCGAAGCGCTCGATCAAGCCCGCCGTCTCGGCGTCGGCAAGCGGTCGGCGCGGGATCTCCTTGCCGGCGTCGGCGGCGATCAGCGCCTCGATCGCGGAGAGCATCTCGGGGCCGGCCGCCGCGCCCGTCGGCGACTTGACCTTGAAGCCGTTGTCGGTCCAGGGGTTGTGGCTGGCGGTGATGACGATGCCCGCGGCGGAGCGGCGCTGCACGACCTCGAACGAGGACATCTGCGTCGGGACGGCCTGGGCCGCGAGCGCGATCGGGATGTCGTGAGCGGCGACGACCTCGGCGGCCGCGGCGGCGAAGTGCTCGCTGGCGAAACGGCGGTCGTAGGCGATGACGATGCCCTTGGCCTGGTCGCCGCGCCCCACCACGTACTCGGCCACGGCCCGCGCGCAGCGTCGAACGCTCTCGAAGGTGAACTCGTCGGCTGTGCGGGCCCGCCAGCCATCCGTCCCGAAAACGATCCGCGTCGGCTCGGCTGAAGCGGCGCTCAAGGTTTGGCCTCCACGGTCGAATTGGGCCTGGCCGCCCTGGCCATCTCCTCGGCGATCGTCCGCACCTCCTGCGAGCGGTCCGCCGAACAGACGAGGAGGGCCTCGGGCGTGTCGACCACGATCGTGTCGCTCAGCCCGATGGTCACGACCAGCCGATCGCCCGCCAGGACGAGGCTGTTCGACGAGTCGATATCGCGCACGTTTCCGGCGCCCACGGCACCGGCCCCGGCGGCTCCGGAGCCGCCGGCCCGTGCTCGGCCTGCGGCGGCGCGCGATTCCTCTTGCCACGCATCGCGCAGCGCTGCCCAGCTGCCAAGGTCGCTCCAACCCACGTCGATCGGCACGACCGCCACGGCTCCCTCGAGTGACGCCGGCTCCATCACGGCATAGTCGATGGAGGTGGCCCGCAGCAGCGGATAGGCCAGGCTGAGGTTCTCCATGGCGCCGGACGAGCAGATGGCTCTTATCGGTCCGACTATGTCGGGCGCGTGCCTGGACAGCCCGTCTCGAATCGCGGCGCGCGTCCAAACGAAGATGCCGGCGTTCCAGCTTGCGAGTCGGGTGGCAATCAATTCCTGCGCCCGTTCCGTGGTGGGCTTCTCCAGGAACCGATCCACGGCGTAGGTGTCGCGCCCGCCCACGACTCGGGCCGGGGGTCGGGCGAGGATATAACCGTATCCGGTCTCCGGGCGATCGGGCATGACCCCCAGCGTCACCAGCGAGCCGCCCGCGGCCACGTCGCCCGTGGCCACGTCGCCCGCGACCGCCAGCGCGGCCCGCAATCCAGCCTCGTCGACGATGTGAGCGTCCGCCGGCAGGACGAGCATCACTTCGTCGGCGGGGCGGGCGATCGCCTCGGCGGCGAGGGCCACGGCGGCGGCGGTGTTGCGGCCCATCGGCTCGCCCAACAGGTTGGATTCGGGGATCGCGGGCAGCTGCTCGCGGGCGAGATCGAGGTATCGCCGATCGGTCACGACGTAGACGTCCGCCGGCTCCACGAGCGGCGCGAGCCGCGCCACCGAGCGCTGAACGAGGGTCTCGTCGCCGATCAGCCGAAGAAACGGCTTGGGGCGCTCGGGCGTGCTGAGCGGCCAGAGCCGTGTTCCGCCCCCGCCGGCCAGGACGACCGCGTACACGCTCAGGACCCGGCGACGGCGACGGGGATCGCCACGCCGCACTCGTCCGCAAGAGCCGCCGCCCTGTCGATCCGCTCCCAGGAGAAGTCGCGGTCGGTCCGGCCGAAATGGCCGTAGGCGGCCGTCGGCTTGTAGATCGGCCGCCGCAGGTCCAGGGCCTCGATGATCCCCGCGGGCCGCAGGTCGAAGTGCTTCTCGATTGCCGCCAGGATCCGCTCGTCCGGAACACGCCCCGTGCCGAAGGTTTCGATGGACACCGAGGCGGGTTTCGCGATGCCGATGGTGTAGGCGAGCTGGATCTCGAAGCGGTCCGCCAGCCCCGCGGCCACGACGTTCTTGGCCACCCAGCGGGCCGCGTAGCTGGCCGAGCGGTCGACCTTCGTGGGGTCCTTGCCGGAGAAGGCGCCGCCGCCGTGGCGGGCCATCCCGCCGTAGGTGTCGACGATGATCTTGCGGCCGGTCAGGCCGGCGTCGCCCATCGGACCGCCGACGACGAAGCGGCCGGTGGCGTTGATGTGGATGAGCGGGTCGTTCGAGCGGAGCGCGGCCGGGATGGAGGGCAGGATCACCGCCTCCAGGATGTCGGGCCGCAGCTTCTCGTTGGCGATGCCGGGATCATGCTGGGCCGCGACGACCACGTTGGTCACGCGCTTGGGCACGCCGCGCTCGTACTCGACGGTGACCTGAGTCTTGCCGTCGGGACGCAGGTAGCGCAGCTGGCCGCTCTTGCGAACCTCGGCCAGACGACGCGCCAGGCGATGGGCCAGGACGATCGGCAGCGGCATCAGCTCGGGCGTCTCGCGGCAGGCGAAGCCGATCATCATGCCCTGGTCGCCGGCCCCGAGCTCGTGGCCGATCTCATCCACGCCCATGGCGATGTCGGGCGACTGCTCCTTGACGCTGACGATCGTGCCGCACGTCTCGTAGTCGAAGCCGTACTCGGCGTTCGTGTAGCCGATCTCTTTGACAGTGTCGCGCACCACCGCCTGAAAGTCGACGTACGTGGAAGTCGTGATCTCGCCCAGCACCAGGACGATGCCGGTGGTCGTGGCCGTCTCGCACGCCACTCGGGCATCCGGGTCGTCCGTCAGGATTGCGTCCAGGATCGCGTCGGAAATCTGGTCGCACATCTTGTCGGGGTGCCCCTCGGTCACCGATTCCGAGGTGAACAGGTACTGCGGGTCGTCAAGGAAGCTGGCCATCGTTCTCCAGGGTTCGCGCTCGGGCGAGATGCACACTTGCGGCCCCGTCGCAGGGCCGCCCGAAGGGTAGCACGTGGAGGCCGCGCTTCCGGGTCAGGCCGCCTGATGCATGCGAAGACGCCTGACATGCGTGAAGCCCGCCTGCGGCGGCCGCCGCACCCGCGCCCCTCGCCAGAGGCTCAGGTGCCGTGCTGCCAGGAGCTCATGTAGGCGGCCTGCTCAGGCGTGAGCGGGTCGAGCACGATCCCCATCGCCTCCAGCTTGAGCCGCGCGATATCCTGGTCTATCGCCTCGGGAACGTCGTACACGCCGTTGGCGAGTTCGGCGTGGTGGCGCGCCAGGTACTCGGCGCAGAGAGCCTGATTGGCGAAGCTCATGTCCATGACCGCGGCCGGGTGGCCCTCAGCGGCGCTCAGGTTGACGAGCCGGCCCTCCGCGAGAACGCAGACGTGGCGATCTCCCAGGTCGTACTCTTCGACGTTCTCGCGAACCTGGCGGACCCGGCCGGCGGCCAGCTTCTTGAGCGCGGGCAGGTCCAGCTCGACGTCGAAGTGACCGGAGTTGGCCATGATCGCGCCGTCGCGCATGACCTTGAAATGCTCCGCCCGGATGACGTGGATGTCGCCGGTGGCGGTGATGAAGATGTCGCCCCACGGAGCGGCCTCGCCGATCGTCATGACCAGGTTGCCATCCATCAGCGCCTCGATCGCACGGACCTGGTCGACTTCCACGACCGCCACCTGAGCTCCCATGCCCCGGAAGCGCGAGGCGATTCCGCGGCCGCACCAGCCGTATCCGGCAACCACGACGCGCCGTCCCGCGATCAAGTAGTTCGTCGCCCGCAGAACGCCGTCCAGCGTGGACTGGCCGGTGCCGTACCGGTTGTCGAAGAGGTGCTTGGTCAGCGCCTCGTTGACCGCCACGACCGGATAGCCAAGGGCCCCGTCGGCGGCCATGGCCTTGAGGCGGATCACGCCGGTCGTCGTCTCCTCGGTCCCGGCCACGATGTCGGCCAGCTGGCCGCGCCGCTCCTGGTGGATCAGCGTGACGAGGTCGCAGCCATCGTCCATGGTCATGTGCGGATGAGTGTCGGCGGCCTGGTTGAGGTGCCTGTAGTAGAGGGCGCGGTCGGCGCCGTGGCGGGCGAAGACCGAGATGCCGTAGCTGGCCACGAGCGCGGCCGCCACGTCGTCCTGGGTCGAGAGCGGGTTCGAGGCGCACAGCGCGACTTCGGCGCCGCCCGCCTTCAACGTCCGAACCAGGTTCGCCGTCTCGGTGGTCACGTGCAGGCAGGCTGCCAGACGCAGCCCAGCCAGCGGCTTCTCCCGTTCGAAACGCTCCTTGATCAACCGCAGGACCGGCATCTCGCGCTCGGCCCATTCGATGCGGCGGACCCCCTCGGCGGCGAGACCGAGGTCGGCCAGATCGTGCGCCGGCAGGGAGGACGCGGCTCGCGTCGATGGGGTCGTGGCAGTCATCTGGTCAGAACTCCTTGCGGGCCGCGAAAAGGCGACGGATCGGACCCGTCCAGCCGCTCCAGACCGACTCGCTGCGGTGAATAAGCCGTTCCTCGAAGTTTACGTGAGCCTGGTAGCCGAGGCGCCGGTAGGCGGCCAGGGCGGGCGGGTTGTCGGCTCGGACGTTGAGGACGACCTGGTCGCAGAAGCGCAGCAGCTCCGCGGTCACCGCGCCGGTGACCGCGGTCGCGTAGCCGCGGCCACGATGGTCGGTATGAGTCATGACGTTGCCCACGACGGCCAGGCGCGCTGAGGCGCTGATGACATGCGTGCCCGCGGCGGAAACGAGCCTACCGCCGACGCGGATGCCGTAGTACAGCCCGTCGGCAATCGCGCTGGCCGGGAGCCACGAGGCGAAGCCCAGCTGATAGAGGCGGTTCAGCTCGCCGATCTCGACCGGCAGGAGACGCTGAACTTCGGCCGGGAAGGGCCGGAAATGAGCTCGGTCGGTCCACATCCGGACCATCTCGGGCCCGGAGTCGACGCGGTACTGGGCCGCGACCGCCGGCAGATTCTCCAGGCGAGCGGCCACGTATGCGGTCCGCGGCTTGATCACGGAGGCGAGGATGCCCTCGATGCCCGCGTTCTCGCCCATGACGAAGACCGGCTGGGGCGAGTAGCCGGCGTACTGGAGCACGACCGCCACAGGACGACCGCCGGACGTGGCCACTCCCCAGCGAGTGCGGAGGAACTCGCGGTCGTCGAGGTCGCACAGCGCATATGCGGCGAAGAGGCGGTCCGTCTCCAGGAAGGCCCGCAGCATCGCCCGATCCGCGGTCTCGTGGACTGAGATGGACTTGCGCTCGCGCCGGGCCACGGCTCGAGTGGTCACCGCCGCGCCTGGGTGCGTCGGGCCGTGAAGGTCGCGGCCTGTCCGGGGCGACCCACGTCGGTTTCTGCGTCGGCGCCGGAGAAGCTCACTGGACCTCGCCCGCGGATCAGTACTGGATGACGCTCGTCGTCTTGTATTCCCTCAGGCGCTCGCGGCCCTTGAGGAGGAGCAGTTCGACAAGGAAGTCGAGGCCGACGATCTGGCCCTGCAGCCGCTCCACTAGCTCGATCGTGCCGCGAACTGTGCCGCCGGTGGCAAGCAGGTCGTCGACGATCAGGACGCGCTGCCCCCGGCCGATGGAATCCTTGTGAATCTCGAGCGTGTTGGAGCCGTACTCGAGCGCGTACTCGACCGAAACCGTCTCCGATGGCAGCTTGCCGAGCTTGCGCACCGGCACGAGGCCGGCATGCAGCTGGTAGGCGATCGGGCCGCTGAAGATGAACCCGCGGGACTCCATGCCCACGACCAGGTCGACGCCCAGATCGCGATACGGCTCAATCATCAGGTCGATGGCCTGATGGTAGGCGTCCGGATCCTTGAGCAGTGTGGTGATGTCGTAGAAGAGGATGCCCGGCTTGGGGAAGTCCGGGATCTCGCGGATCTTGGCGCGCAGCTCCTCGGCTGTCATGTCGAGGCTGTCCTCCGGTCGAGCTTCGGCTGGGTTCGGCAGGCGAAGTCTACCGCAGCGGCATGGGCACCCGACTGACCAGCCGAACGAATCGCCGCATTCCATACCACTCCCTTTCGAGGAGTCGGCGGAGGCAGGCCCGGCCGACGGCTCGGATCCACCGGTCCGGCGCATGGACCGCCGCGAGAGGCAAGCGACGATCGGTGGATTCGGGCTAGTTGTAGCCGGCAGGCATGGGCGTGGGAGACGGGGAGGGCGACGGCGACGGGCTCGGCGAGGCCACGAGGATCGCGACCAGCTTCTGGTCCAGGTAGGGCCCCAGGGACGTGGCAAAGGTGGCCGTGAGATGGTGCTGGTCCCTGAACACGATCATGCCGTTGATCACCGCCGGGCACAGTCCCGTTCCAGGGCAGATCGCATCTGTGAGGGTGATGAGGCTTGCACCCGACACCTTGACCGCAACGGCCTCGCGCTTGCCCATCGAGGACCCGAAGGCGGTCGTACGCGAGAAGGAGCACTTGCGGTAGTCGGAGAGGTGGGCCGAGAGGCACTCCGGGATGCTCATGTTCCATGGGTCCGGAATGTCCTGGACCATGACCAGCTTGCTACTGTTGGGGATCTTGTTCATCTCGCGGCCCATTGCGTTGCCCTGAGCGGTGAGGCCGGCATCCGAGGAGTTCACGTTGTAGATCCAGCGGCTCATATGGACGATCGCCAGATCCGGCGGGTGGGCCTTGAGCCGGGCGATCACGTTGTTGTTCCAGGTCGCGCATTCGGTGTATGGGCGCTTGAGATCGAACTCGATGACCGGGATGTCGACGAACGAGCAGTCGATCTTCAGATATACCACCAGCTTCCACCCGTGGGCCTTGGCCACCGCGTTGATCCCCGGGAAGAGCGCGGAAGCATGCGAATCGCCGATCAGGGCGACCTGGTACGTTCCCTTGGGGTCGCCGTAGACGCATTTGCCCCATGCGGGCGGAACCGTCGTCGCCACCCAACCCAGGCAGTTGTCCTTCCAGGGCCTCTCGTAGTCCTTCGGTGCGTTGCCAAGCGTGGGGCGGAGCGCGTTGGTGACCGCGTACGTCGTGGGCGGCGAGCCGGCCGGAGGCGGCGTCAGAGCAGGGGTCATGACCGGGACAGGCGTGGGCGTCTCACCCGGCTCGACCGTCGCGAAGGTGGGCTCCGGCGTGGCGGTGGCGGTCGCGTCGTTGGCGGGCGTGTCGTCCGGCTGCGGCGAGTCCGTCGGTTCGACCTGCGCAGTGCTTCCGCCGAGGTCGGCCAGTGCGGTCTGAGCGCTCATGCTGAAGCTGGTGCCGACGAGAGCGACGATCACCATCACGGCCACGCCGGCCATCACCGTCCGACTCGGGCGCGGCAGTGGTATGTAGCCGCGCCGGAAGGGCTCCTCGACCAGACCCCAGCTCACCGTCGCCACCGGAATGGAAAAGAGGGCAAGAACTATGGCCTGCGCCGGGGTGAGCACCTGCTGCACATTGTCCGGGGAGGTGAAGGGCTGCAAGGGACCCTGGAGATAGAGCCCACCCAGGATCAGCATCGGCCAGTGCCACAGGTAGAGCGAGTAGCTGATCTTGCCGATGAAGCGGATCGGCGTCAGCCCCAGAAGGACGCCGGGCCCGTGAGGCTCCGTCCCGGAGGCGATGAGCAGCACCGCCGCCATCGTCGGTACGAGAGCGGCCGTGCCGGGGTACGGGACGGTGTTTGAGTCGATCGCGAAGGCGTCGATCAGCAAGGCCGCGAGCGCGAGCCAGCCAAGGATCACGAGCACCCGCGAGATGATGTGGCGGAACGCTCCGGGCACCCGGGCCATCGAGCCCGCACCGATCGCGAGCAGGCCGCCGGCGGCGAGCTGCCAGGCTCGCGTGGGCAGCATGTAGAAGGCCCAGCTCGGATTCGCGTCCGTCATGTAGAGGCACGCCACGAAGGAGAGCACGAGCACTGCCGCCAGGGCAATGCCCGCCCCCAGGCGCGGACTGCGCCACGCCGCGACCATCAGCAGGGCCGGCCACACGAAGTAGAACTGCTCCTCCACGCCGAGCGACCAGAAGTGCAGGAACGGCGAGTAGGTGATCGGGTTGAAGTAGTCCGTCGTGATGGCGAACCGAACGTTGGCGAACGACAGGGCGGCTGCCGCCCCGTCTTCCATGGTGTCCGGGCGCTGGATCAAGGTGACGAGCGCATACGAGAGCGGGATCGTGATCAGCAGCACGACCGCGGCCGCCGGCAGGATGCGGCGCACTCGCCGAGCGTAGAACTTGGAGAAGCTGACCTTGCCGGTCTTCTCGCGCTCGCGGATCAGGAGACCCGTGATCAGGAAGCCGGAGACGACGAAGAAGAGATCGACGCCGATGAAACCGCCCTGGATCTGGAGAGAAGCGTTCGACAGCAGCCCGGCATGGAAGAAGACGACGAGCAGGACGGCGACCCCTCGGAGGCCCTCGATATCGGGGCGGAAGTTTTCGTTCTCGCGGGGCCCGGCCCTTCTCTTGCTCGTTTGCTGCATCCGTAGTCCTTCCCGGTGGTCTGCCGTGACGCGGGATGCGACGGAACTGACCGGCTGCCCGTGACGGGCCCGAACGGAGCCCGACCCGAACCATCTCTTCCGATTCGGGCCGCCATAGGTTACCCCGGATCCTCCGGCCAGGCGCCACGCGCGGGCGCCACGGCAGTCCTTGCGGCGGGTTGCGGCTAGCGCGGCCCCTGGGCGGCGGCGGCGCGTTCGCGTTGCTCGCGCTGCTCCTCGGCGGCCGGGAGGAGCCTCGTCACCACGGACTGGGCCACGCTCCAGGCCCGGGCCGGATCGCGTGGCAGACGGATGCGGGCCTGGTTCGTGCCGAAGCGGACGGCGTCGCGGCCCATGGGCGTGAGGGCGCGGATGGCTGAAGCGCGGGTCAGCGTGCCGAGCCGAACGACCAACTCGCCCTCCTCGCGGGAGATGGACGTCACCCCAGCCAATTCGGCGGCCATGCGCAGCTCCACGACCTCGAGCAGCTTCAGCACCGGCTGGGGCGGCGGACCGAACCGATCGGCCAGCTCCTGGCGGAACGCGGCCAGCTCGCCGGCGGTCCGGACGCGGCCGAGACGCCGATACAGCTCGAGCTTCTGGGCGGTGTCGGGCACGTACGAATCGGGCAGGTGGGCGTCCACCGGCAGGTCGACAACGGCGCCGGGCCGCTCGATCTCGGGCGCTCGACCCTCGAACTCGGCCCTCTGCTCCTCGACCGCCTCGGCCAGCAGACGTGTGTAGAGATCGAAGCCGACGGCGGCCACGTGGCCGTGCTGCTCGGCGCCCAGGATGTTGCCGGCGCCGCGGATCTCCAGGTCCGACAGGGCAATCTGGAAGCCGGCGCCGAGTTCCGAGGCATTGAAGATCGCCTGCAGCCTCTTGCGGGCCACGTCCGAGAGGCGCTCGCGGCGCCGATACAGCAGGTACGCGTAGGCGCGTCGCGAGGAGCGCCCGACCCGACCTCGCAGCTGGTACAGCTGCGCCAGGCCCAGGGTGTCGGCGCGGTCGATGACGATCGTGTTGGCGTTCGGGATGTCCAGGCCCGACTCGATGATCGTGGTGCAGACCAGGACCTCGGTCGCGCCGCCCGCGAAGCCGAGCATCACCTTCTCGAGCCGACCCTCCGGCATCTGGCCGTGGCCCACGGCGATCCGGACTCCGGGCAGCAGCTGGCGAAGCTGCTCGGCCTGGGCCTCGATCGTCTCCACGCGGTTGTGGACGAAGAAGACCTGCCCGCCACGGTCGAGCTCGCGCAGGATCGCGTCGCGCACGAGCCCAGCCGAAGCCTCGGCGACGCGCGTCTGGATCGGCAGTCGATCCTCCGGCGGCGTCTCGATCAGGCTCAGGTCGCGGACGCCGGCCAGGGCCAGGTTGAGCGTGCGCGGGATCGGAGTGGCGGAGAGGGTCAGGACGTCCACCTCGCGGCGCAGCTTCTTGAGCCGCTCTTTGGCGGCCACGCCGAAGCGCTGCTCCTCGTCTACGACCACCAGCCCCAGGTCGTGGAAGCGAACGTCCTTGCTGAGCAGGCGATGGGTCCCGATGACGAGGTCGACCGAGCCGGCGGCCAGCCCTTCGACCGTCGCGTCCTGCTCCCTCGGCGGGACGTAGCGGGACAGCAGGCGCACGGTGATCGGGAAGGCCGCAAAGCGCTGGCTGAAGGTCGCGAAATGCTGGGCTGCGAGGACCGTCGTCGGGACGAGGACCGCCACCTGCTTGCCGCCCTGGAGCGCCTTGAAAGCACCGCGCAGCGCCACCTCCGTCTTGCCGTAGCCGACGTCGCCCACGACCAGCCGATCCATCGGCCGGCCGGCCTCCATGTCGAGCTTGACCTCGGCCGTGGCGCGAAGCTGGTCGAGCGTCTCCTCGTAAGGGAACGAAGCCTCGAGCTCCTGCTGCCACGGGGTGTCGGGCGGGTAGGCGAAGCCCGGCGCGGCAGCTCTTGCGGCGTAGATCTCGAGCAGCTCTTTGGCGAGGTCGGTGACCGCGCGCCTGACCCGCTGCTTGGTCCGCAGCCACTCGCTGCCGCCCAGCTTGCTGAGCTCGGGGTTCTCGCCGCCGGAGTAGCGGCTGATGCGGTTGATCTGCTCGACGGGCAGGAAGATCTTGTCGGTGCCGTGGAAGCTCAGCTCAAGGTAGTCGCGCTCCTCGCTGGCGGCGCCACGGCGAAGCATCCGCTCGTAGCGGGCGATGCCGTGGTCGACGTGGACGACGAGGTCGCCCGAGGTCAGCCGCTCGAGGATGTCGCGTGGCACGACGCGCCGCAGGGCCTTCGGCCGGCGGACCCGAACGGTGCCGAACAGCTCGCGGTCGGTGACCAGCACGAGCCCGTCCGGGCCGTCAGCGAAGCCACCGTTGAGGCTTCGACCGACGAGCGTCCTGGTGCCGGGACCCGGCGCTTCGGCGATTCGATCGACTGCCGCGGTCGGCATGTCCTGCTCGGTCAACAGCTCTGCCAGACGAGGAGCCTGATCCGACGCCAGGACGACTCGATCGCCTTCGCTCGTCCAGGCCGCGATCGTATGGGCCAGGCGCGCCGTCCGGGCCGGCGGCAGCGCCGGCTCGCGCCAGCCGAAGAGGTCCCCCATCGGCGTCCCCCCGCCCGTCGGTGGAGCAGCCTCGGATTCCCACGTGAGCTCCAGCGTTCGCCCCCGCAGGAGGCGGCTCTTCCACTCGCGTGGGCCCAGGTAGGCCTCCGGCCATTGCTCGGGGAGATCGTGGGCGGCGACCAGCTCGGCGCGGCGTTCCTTGGCCTGGCGCCACAGGAAGTCGGCGGCGTCGGCGATGTCGGCCGGCTCGTCGAGGACGAGGAGCGTTCCGGCGGGCAGGTGATCCAGGCCAGTCGAGGGGCACAGCACGGCGGCCCAGACCTCGGCGGCGTCGCCCGTCTCGAGCGCGCGGGCTGATGCGGCGATGTCGTGGACGTGGCCCGAATGCGCGCCCAGCTCCCCCGTTCCGGCGCGGACGCCCTCCTCGAACCTGGCCAGATCCGCGGCGAGGCGGTCCGGGAGCCGGCCTGCCAGGCGCCCAGGCAGCTCGGCGAGCCGCTCGCGGATCTCCGCGACGCCGTCGGCGGGCACCAGGAACTCGCTGGCGGGAAGCAGCGCCACCTCATCGACGGGGCGGATGCTGCGCTGGTCGGCCGGGTCGAAAGCCCGCATCGAGTCGATCTCGTCGCCGAAGAGCTCGATCCGGATCGGCAGCGGGGCGGCCGACGGAAAGACGTCGACCAGGCCGCCCCGGCGGGCGAACTCGCCCCTGCCGGCCACCTCGAGTACGGGGTCGTATCCGAGCGCGAGCAGCTCGTGGAGCAGCTCCTCCTGGTGGAGACGGGCACCCACGCGAAGGCGGCGCGGGTCGGCGGGCACTTCCTCGGGATCCAGGGTGTGCTGGAGCAGCGCCTGAACGCTCGCGACAAGGACGCGGGCCCGGCCGGAGCGCCAGCGGGCCAGCGCCGCCACGCGAGCCGCGGTTTCGTCGCGGACCAGCTCGCTGCGTTCGTAGGCAAGGGACGAGCGCGGCTCCAAGACGGCGACCGCATCCGGGTCGCCGAGCCACGACTCCAGCTCCTCGGCCACCCGATCGCCGATCTCCGCGTCGCGGGCCACCCAGCAGAGCCGCTCGCCGGTTCCGCCGGGGCCGCCGTCGAGGGCGAGGGCCGCGGCCAGGAATGTCTTGGCGCCGTGCGGCACCGCCGCGAGCGATGCGTGCCGCCCCCCCCCGGGGAGTGGCGCGCTCTCGGCCCCGAGCCTCTGCCGCAAGGCGCCGAAGGCCCCGCTCGCGTGCAGAAGTGGCGGCAGGACGTGCAGGTCCGGCAACCGTCGGGCGTTCGGGGCCGCCCCCGATCCCGGCACCGCCGCGGCGGCCTCGCGACTCGCCTGCGCTTTCGCGGCCTGGGCGGCCTGGTACGCGGCGCGGACCGCGGCGTCCACGTGGCGCTCCTTGCCTCGCTTGCCGCGCCTGATCGGCTCAGCTGCCTCGTCGCCGACCGGGAACTCGTCCATATCCTCCACACCCGGTCGCGCTCGGTCCGGCAGACCCAGCCCGTCCTCGCCAAGGGGATCGGCCTCGCCGCTCAGAGCGGCCTCGATCTGGCGGCGGAGAGGACGGCCTCCGCGGACGCTCACTCGCCGCCCTCGGGCGGCTTCGGCTTGCGCCAGCCCGTTCGGGTGCGCCTGATGCCGTCGGGCCCGGGCGGCCCGTCAACCTCGCCCGGAGGCGCCGCTCGTTGGTCGTCGTCAGGCCGCAGCTCGAAGGCGTTGAAGTGGTTCGCCGCCTTGTTCGTGCCTTCGCGGGCCCAGGCCTCGACGGCGTCGGCAGCGGCGTCGAGCAGCTCGGAGAGTCGGGCTTTCTCGCCTCGCCCGAACTGGCTCAGGACGTGGTCGATCGCGTCTCTGCCGGGCTCACCGATGCCAACCCTCAGTCGGCTGAACTGCTCGTTGCCCAGCTCCTCGATGATCGAGCGCAGGCCGTTGTGGCCGCCCGCGCTGCCGCCCTCGCGGAAGCGCAGCTTGCCGAAGGGAAGGGCGAAGTCGTCGGCCACGACCAGCATCTCGACCAGCGGGGCCCGCTCGCGGGCCAGGGCCTTGCGAACCGCGAGGCCGGACTCGTTCATGTAGGTGAGCGGTTTCACGAGCAGCAAGTCGAGCCCGCGGTACCGGCCCTGGACGATCGCGGCGGCGTCCCGCGTTCGACCCTTGCCGGACCAGCCTGCTCGGTCGGCGAGCCGGTCCAGGACCATCCAGCCGATGTTGTGACGTGTCTTCTCGTACTGGGCGCCTGGATTGCCAAGGCCGACGACGATCTTCACCGCTGCTCCAAAGGTGCCGCCGCGCGCATCGCGACACGCGAAACAAGCCCTGATCCCGTTCCGGAGGGCCTGCGCGGATGGTATCAGGGGCGGCCGCACACGAGATTCGAGGCGTTACCGGCTGATCGAGCCGGCGATCGCGCTTTCGTTAGCGATCCGGAGCCACCGTCGCCTCGTGCGGCAGCGTCTCGAGAACCTTCCCCTCGAGCGCCCGCATCGCCGCCTCCTCCACGGGCTCGGCATGGTCCCAGCCGCAGACGTGCAGCGTGCCGTGAATCGCGAGCAGCAGCAGCTCCTCGGCCGGCGTCCAGCGGACGTCGCCGGTCTGCCCGCCGCGACCGTCGGCCGCCTGGGCGACCGCCCGCTCCACCGAGACGATCACGTCGCCCAGGTGCGCCCGCAATCCGGGCGGCAGGGCGAAGGCCTGCTTGAGCGCGGCCGCCACCCACGGGTCGCGGTCGAGAGGGACGCCGCGTTCGTGCGTGGGGTAGGCCTCGGGTGGGAAGAACGGGAAGGAGAGAACGTCCGTCGGGCCCTCATGGCCCATGTGGACCGCGTTGAGCTCGGCCAGCTCACGGTCACCCGAGAGGACGATACCGATCGAAGCCGGGCCGGGAGCGCCCGCGGCCTCGAGGGCCAGCCGGACCGCCGCGGCCAGCCGGTGCCGGGAGACCGGCTGGCCGACGCCACTCCGTGTTGTGACGTCGATTCTGAAGGGCGGCAGGTAGACCGACGCGGTCGTGCTGCCGCCCGAATCGGCCGCCTCCTGGGAATCGCCGTAGGCGGAGGCCCGCGCCTCCGCAGACCCCGGGTCGTAGGCCCGGTACTCGCTCATCGCCCCGCCCCGAACGCCTGCGCGCCGACGGCCCACTCCCCCATTGGCCAGGGTCCCTCCTCTTCTAGCCCAGGCCGCGTCCGCGACGCGACTCGATCTCGACGATCTTGTTCTGAGGATAGGCGATCCGCTGGTGATACATGCCGAGCAGCTGCCCTACGAAGGCCTCGCGGACGCTATCGAGGTCTCGGATCGTCAGGTCGCACTCGTTGAGTTGCCCGTCGGCCAGGCGCTCCCCGATGATCTGGCTGACCATCGCCCTGATTGTGCCCTCGTCGCGGCTCGAAAGCGAGCGAACCGAGGCTTCCACCCCGTCGGCGAGCATGAGCACAGCCGCCTCCCGCGACTGGGGCTTTGGCCCGGAGTGGCGGAACAGGCGCGAATCGACGGTATCGGCCGCCGCCCGACCAGCCTTGGTCTCCAGCCCGCCAACCGGCGCCGCGGCCGCCTCCCGTGCCTTGGCGTAGAAGAAGCCGATCACCGAGGTCCCGTGGTGTTGCGGAATGAAGGCGATCAGCGGCTTGGGCAGCCGGGCCTTGTAGGCCAGATTCACCCCGTCGGTGACATGCTGCCGCAGGATCTCAGCGCTGTCTTCGGGCTCGAGCTGGTTGTGAACGTTGTCGCCGCTCTGCTGGTTCTCGATGAAGACGAGCGGATTGGCCAGCTTCCCGACATCGTGGTAGTAGGCGGCTACGCGAGCCAGAAGGGGGTCCGCGCCGATCGCCTCGGCCGCTCTCTCGGCCAGGTTGCCGACCATGAGCGAATGGTGGTACGTGCCCGGCGTCTCGACCAGAAGCCGACGCAGCAGCGGCTGGGATGGATTGGCCAGCTCGAGCAACTGCGAGCCGGTGAGGATGCCGAAGAGATTGCCCAGGATGGCGAAGCTTCCGAGCGTGACCACGACGGCGACGAGCGCCCCGCCCGCAGCCGCGATCGACAGCTGCAACATGCCCGTCATGTCGTGCTGGCCAAGCAGCGTAAAGACGCCGATGACCGCCACGTCGGCGAGCGCCACGGCGAACGCGGCCTGGACGAAGTAGTGCAAGCGCTCGCCTTTTCGGATGGCGAGGATGCCCGCCAGACCACCGAGGAAGACATACGTCGCCAGCTCCAGAGACGATCCGTTGACCATTCCGGCCAGGACTGCCAGCAGAGCCAGCATGACCGTACCGATGCCGGCGTCGAGCAGGACGGCGAGAAGCATGCCAGCGGCCGCGGTGGGTATGAGATATGGCAGCCACGCCCGACCGGCCGGGAGCTTCTCGGTCAGGGCCATCAGCAGGAAGATGAAGCCGACCAGGACGAGCGTCCGGCCGCGATGCCAGTACTCCGGCCGGAAGCGCCACAGCCAGGCCAGCAGCAATGCCGCTACCAGAGCGCCGAGCGCGACCCAGGCGGCCGGCTTGCCCCAATCGGTGCGGGAGGAGTCCAAGCCGAAGTAGCGGATCGTGACCATGTCCGCCGCGCTGATGAGGTGGCCCTGGTCCACGATCACCTGGCCGACCTTGAGGGTGTTCGTCACGGGAGCGACCCGGGCGACGGCCGCATCCCTGGCTTGCTGGGTCAGCGTCTCGCTGTACGTGGAATTGGCCACGACCAGCGGGGTCACCAGGGCCGCAACCAGCTGCTGCTCCGACTCGCTGAGACCGACCGGCATCTGCTGAAAGACCAGGTTCGGGGCGTTCGCGGCGTCCCGGATCTCCTGCTGCTGCTCGACCGAGAGGAGGAGCTGTTGGGCGGCCTGCTCCACGGCGATCCAGCGCGAGGGATCGATCGCGACCAGTGTCGCCCTGGTGTCGGAAGCAAGCCCGGGCAGCGCCGCCTGGAGCTCCGTCTTGCGGGCCTCCGCCGTCGTGTCTGCGGCGAACGCTTCGTCAACGGGGACGAGATCGAGCTCCAACGCGGCGACCTGGTTGTGGGCGATGGTGGCGGCGCGCTGCGGCGTGTAGTCGTACTGCGGCTCGACCTTGGCGGCCGCCGCGTCCTGGGCGGCCTTGGTCTCGACGGGGTTCTCGACGACGGCATCGTGCGGCGCTCGAACCGCGACCTGGGCGATGGCGCCCGCCGCCAGCCCCGGGCTCGAGGGAGCGAGGTCGAGTGCAACGCCGGCTGCCAGACCGACTACGAGAAGAAGCGCCGCGATCAGGAGCCGAACGGCATCGCGTCGCCCGAATGAGCGCGGCAATTCGTGCGGCTCCCTCAGCACGGCGTCACGGTCACGATCCGTCGGCGGCTCGCGCGGCCAACAGTTGCGTCACGAGCTGGCTTACGGCCCTGCCGTCGGCCTGGCCGCGGGTCCTGGGCGAGAGAAGGCCCATGACCTTGCCCATGTCGCGCGGCGAAGCCGCGCCGGACTCGGCAATGGCGGCCTCGACCATCGCCCGAAGCTCGGCTTCGGACAGCGGTTGGGGCATGAACTCGGAGATGACCGCGCTGGCGGCCTCCTCCCTGGCTGCGAGATCCACCCGGCCGCCACCCCGGAATGCGTCCACCGACTCGCGGCGGATCTTCATCTCACGGGTGAGGACGCCGAGCATCTCGTCGTCGGCAAGCCTGTGCTTGCCTTCCTTCTCGGCTCGCTGAACGGCGGCGAGCACCATCCGCAGCGCATCGCGGCGCATGGCGTCATTCGACCGCATAGCGGCCTTCAGGTCGGTATCTAGTCGATCTCGGAGGGACACCGGTGCGGCACCTCGGGGCGGGTGGCGCTTCTGCAGCTCTATCGCGCGACCCTTCGACGGCGTGTCGGCGAGCCTAGATCTGCTGCTGGCGGGCGACCTTCTTGCGCTTCGCTTCCTTGCGCTTGCGCTTCACGCTCGGCTTCTCGTAGTGCTCGCGGCGACGGGCCTCAGCAAGGATGCCGCTCTGCTGGATCTTCTTGTTGAACCGGCGCAGGGCACTCTCGAAGCTCTCGTTCTCACCCACACGGACTTCTGCCAATCCGGAAATCACCTCCTTTGGGCTCGGTCGCGATCACGGCCTGGGATCGCGCCCCGGGGAGCGCGCACAGACCGCCCGCGAACAGGGCTGCCGGAGTGTAGCCCGACGCCAAACGGCGGTCAACCGGCCGATCGGCCAGGGCGCTTGACTGGCCGGGACGGCCGAACCTACGATGCCAGCGTCGGCGATCCCGGTGGAGGGGCTCGCGGCCGGAGATCGGCCCCGTGCCCTGAATGGCCCGCCCGGAACCTCCGTAGATCAGAAGGGGGAAGACGTGTCCTGCTCGCCGGAGCTCGATCGGAGCGGCCCTCGCGGAGGCTCGTTCTCGGCAGCGGTCGGCGTCGGACTGGCGGGCCTTCTGGCCGCCGTCGCCATCGCCGGCTGCTCGGCCTCCACCACGTCGCCCGGCGCCGGCGCAACCCCGAGCCCGAGGCCCGCCTCGCCGACGCCCACTTCGGAGCCGACGAAGCTGCAGCCACCGGCGGCGCCCACCGAGCTGTCCGAGTGGATGGTCGACTCCGAGGACCAAACCTCAGCGGCTGCGAACTTCAAGTGGACACCACCGCCGGGGCCGATCGGCGGGTACTACTTCTGGGTCGTCGGGGTCTACGTGGACGCGGATGGGAATGCGGTGAGTCCGCCTCCGGCAATCTGCGGGCCGAGCTGGGAGACGATCCCAGCGTCAGCCACGACGCATCAGATCGACAGCGTGGAATCGGACCCCGAGGCCTATATCTGCGCCTTCAACGCCGCGGGCACGTCGCCGACGGTGCAGTTCCCGATGCCCGACGTGCCGTAGCGGGCGGCGCGCCCGAGCCCAGGACGCCGGCCCGCGCTACCGTGAGAACGGGCAGATCTTCGGGCGAGCCGGCGACTCCACTGTGAGTACCATGGCCGCATGGATCGCCTCGACAGTCTTCTCGACCTCATCGACCAGGGCGAAGCCCGGTACGGCGATCGGTTCGCCTTCGGGATGCGCGGCGACGACGGGTCGACCGAGCACTGGACCTACCGCGAGCTGAACCGCCGCAGCCGGATCATCGCCTGGCGGCTCCGGGCGCTGGGGCTGCAGACCGGCGATCGGCTGCTGGTCTGGACCCCATCGAGCCCGGCCGTGCCCGCCCTCTACTTCGGGGCGATGCGGGCCGGTATCACGACCGTGCCGCTCGACCTGCGCATGTCCAGCGGCGCGATCGAGCGGATCGTGACCCGCGCCGACGCCCGCCACCTCGTCCTCGGGACTGGCCGCGACACCCCGGATCCTGCCGACGCTCGCCTGGAGCACTTCCCCGCGTCGATCGCCGAACGGCTGACCGCCGAGCCCGACTCCACCTTCCCGGCCGACTGGGAGGCGCAGGTCAACGGCTGGCGGCGCCCCGGCCGCGAAGACCTGGCCGAGGTCATCTTCACCTCGGGCACCACCGGCGAGCCGAAGGGCGTGATGCTGACTCACGGCAACCTGATCGGCACGCTCGAGGCGGCTCACAACCTCATCCCGGAGCAGGAGCACCGCGCCGTCTCGCTGCTGCCGATTTCGCACCTGTTCGAGCAGGTCGCACTGATCTTCTACGCCATGAGCGTCGGCGCCCACGTGCTGTACGTCCGCAGCCGCAGCCCCCGGGTCATCTTCGAGTCCATCCGCGACCACCGCACCACCTCGCTCGTGCTGGTCCCGCAGATCATGGATTTGTTCTGGTCGGCCATCGAGGCCGAGGTCGCCCGGCAGGGCAAGCTCGGCGCCTTCAATCGGCTGCGCCTGGTCGCCCGCCGTCTCCCCTACCCGGCCCGGCGCCGGCTCTTCGCCCAGGTCCATCGCCAGTTCGGCGGCTCGCTCAATCTCATCGTCTCGGCGGCCGCGTTCCTGCCTCCCTCTCTGCAGCAGGCCTGGGAGGATCTCGGGGTCGTGGTCATGCAGGGCTACGGCGCCACCGAATGCGGCGTGGCCTCGGCCACGAACCAGCGCGACCACGGCCTCGGGACGGTGGGACGGACGATCCCTCCGGTGCAGGTGAAGCTCGCCGACGACGGCGAGATACTGGTGGCGGGGCCGACGCTCTTCTCGGGCTACTGGCGCGATGCGGCGACGAGCGCGAGCTCCTTCACGTCCGACGGCTGGTACCGGACCGGCGACATCGGCCGCCACGACGAATCGGGGCACCTGATCCTGATGGGGCGCAAGAAGGACATCATCGTCCTGCCCAACGGCCTGAACGTATATCCCGAAGACGTCGAGAACGCCCTCCGAACCGCGGGCATCCGGGACGCGGTGGTGGTCGAACCGCTGCCCGGCCGAATCGAGGCGGTGGTGCTGGCGCCCGGAGCGGCGTTGCTACCTCAGCCGGGCGAACCGGCCGACGCCACCCGCGCACCCGAGATCGACGATCCGGTTCGGGTGCGGGCGGAGATCGACGCGGCCGTAAGAGCGGCGAACCACACCCTGGCGGTCCATCAGCGCGTCGCGGCCTGGCGCCTCTGGCCCGACGCCGATTTCCCTCGAACTCACACGTTCAAGGTGCAGCGCGACCGCGTCCGCGCATGGGCTGTCATCGACGAGCCGCTCCCCGTGCGCGAGGATGGCCACTCTCCGGCGGGCGCGCGGGGCAGGCGGCGCTAGCGACCGATCAACCGGGAGGCCAGGCCATGGGCCGGCCACCGAGGAGGTGGACGTGCATGTGGTCGACCGTCTGGCCGCCGTTTCGGCCGATGTTCACGACCAGCCGGTAGCCGTCGGTGGCGATCCCCTCGCGCTTCGCCAGCTCCGCGCCGACCGCGAAGACCTTGCCGACCAGATCGCGGTCCTTCTCCCCGACCTCGCTGACCGAGGCGATGTGCTTGCGCGATAGAAGCAGGATGTGGGTCGGGGCCTGGGGCGCGATGTCGCGAATGGCGACCACCGAGTCGTCGGAGTAGACCTGGGCCGCAGGCAGCTCACCGGCGACGATGCGGCAGAACAGGCAATCGGACGGCATGGCACGCTCCTGATGCTCCCCCGACGGGGCGAGGCGGTGGCGATGTCGATCTTGCTACTTGAGCGCCGACTCCGCCAGGGGTTCCTGAGCCCGCGAGACCGACAGGAGGGCGCCGACCAGTCGATCGGGGACGACCGAATCGATCGATTCGGCGCGAACCAGGCCGATCGCGTTCTCCAGCGATCCACCGTCCGCCGGGGCCGCCGCGACCGGGACGTGGCTCTCCGCGTGGCCGAGCCAGCGGCCGTCGGGAAGCGGCTGCTCGAACAGCACTCGCAGCTCGCGGCCGAGCTGCCGCGCGGTGAAGCGCGCCCGAGCCTCCGCCGCGAGTGCCAGCGCCTCGGCCGAACGCCGCTTCTTAGTCCGCGCGTCCACCTGCCCGACCATGCGCGCCGCCGGCGTCCCGGGCCGCGCCGAGTACCGGAAGACGTGGACCCCCGCCAGATCGAGCTTCCGCAAGAACGCGGCGGTCCGGGCCCAGGCCTCCTCGTCCTCGCCGGGGAAACCGACGATCACGTCCGCGTGGACGGCCACGCCGCGGATCGCCCCCCGCAGGCGCCCCACCAGCTCCGAGTAGAACGCGGCGTCGTAGCGGCGCCCCATCCGCCGCAGGATCGTGTCGTCGCCCGACTGCAGCGGAACGTGGAAGTGGGGCAGGCAGCGCCCGCCGGAGCCGACCCAGACGTCGAGCAGTTCGTCGGTGACGTGCTGCGGCTCGATGCTGCTGAGCCGGATCCGCTCGACCGTCGTCTCGGCCAGGATGCGCCGCACCAAACCCGCGAGCGAGGAGCCGTCGCCGCCGCCCGCGCCGCCGCCGTCATAGGTGCCGGCGTTGATGCCCGTCAGGACCGTCTCGCGATGCCCGGCCCTCGCGGCGCGCCGCACCTCGGCGATGACTTCATCGGCCGGGATCGAGCGTTCCGGGCCACGAGCGCGCGGAATGATGCAGTAGGTGCAATGGAACGAGCAGCCGTCCTGGATCTTGACGAAGGCGCGCGTTCGATCGATGTCGGTCCGATCGGCGAAGGCGTCTTCGACCGAACCCTCGTCGGCCTCCAGCTCGAACGCCCGGCCCAGGCTCGGCTCGACCGTCCGATCGGTCGCCCGCCCAATCGCCGGCTCGGCCGCCGGTTCGACCCCGGACAGGGTCGGCATCGGCTGCCCGTCCCCGAGCCCGAGCAGACTCGCAATCTCGTCGCGCAGCCGGCCCTTCGCTTCGTTATCGAACAGGCGGGCCGATGGGTCGGCCGCGGACAGCGCCTCCGGATCGATCGCGACCGAGCATCCGGTCACGAGAACCTGCGCGTCCGGGTTCGCCCGCCGTGCTCTGCGCACGGCCTGGCGCGATTTGCGGTCCGCGATCGAGGTCACCGTGCAGGTGTTGACCACGACCAGATCGGCGGCCGCGTGGGCGTCCACCAATTCCACGCCGCGCTCTCGGAGCAGCCGCTCGACGGCGTCCATCTCCGACTGGTTGACCTTGCAGCCGAGATTCGCGATGGCCGCGCGGCGGACGGGGCGAAGGGCGACGGGACGCTCGTTCACCGCGAGATCGTACGCCCGGTCACCGTGCCGCCGCCCGCGCCGCGGGGAATGAACGATTCGCGGCGGTCCTGGATCAGTAGTTACGAAGGCGCGGATGCTTCCTCGCCGACTCGATCGAGGGGACAATGACCAGCGTGGGAATACAGGCGACGATGACGGGGGAAGAAGCGGTCAGGGCGCTTCTGCTTTCGCGCCTCGACGGGGCGTACCGGCTGGCCACATGCATCCTTCGCGACACCGCCGCGGCCGAGGATGCGGTCCAGGAAGCGGCCCTTCGGGCGTGGGCGATGCGCCGCGGCCTGCGCGACCCGGATAGGGCGGAAGCCTGGTTCGCCCGGATCGTGGTCAACACGTGTCGGGCCGAGCTGACGCGGCGGTCGCGCCGGCGGGTCGTGGGCGAAGCGGGCCTGGTCGCCGGCGCCGACGAAACGCACGAGCTCCGAGACGAGGTGGGTCGAGCCCTGGCCCGCCTCACACCGGAGGAGCAGGTCGTGGTGGCGATGCGCTACGGACGCGACCTGACGGTCCCGCAGATCGCGCTCCAGACCGGGATTCGCGAAGGAACGATCAAGTCGCGGCTGCACAACGCGCAGGAGCACCTGCGGGCCGCGTTCGAAGCCGAACGCCGAGCCGAGGAGATCGGGCGATGAGCGACCCCATCGGCGAGCGACTGCGCTCGTACTACCAATCGATCCAGGGCGACGCGCCCGCCCGCCTCGAGGCTCGAGTCGCGCGCGCGCTCGACTCGGCGCCGACGGCCCGTCCGGCGCGCGCGCCGTGGCGGCCCGCGTTCGGGCTCGTGGCGGTCGGCGCGGCCGCGGTCATCGTGGCGCTCGTGGTCCGCAACCTCGGGCCGGCGCCGACGCCCTCGCCGTCCGGGGTCGTTGGTCCGTCGGCCTCGCCGACCGCCACGCCAACGGCCACCGCCAGCCCGTCGGCCTCGCCGAGTGCTTCGCCCAGTTCTGCGCCGACCGCGACGCCAGTGCTGACACCCACGCCGTCGAGCCCGCCCACTCCGTCCCCGACAGCCACTCATTTCAGCGCGACCGGGTCGATGACCGTCGGTCGTGACGGCCCAACCGCGACGCTGCTCAAGGATGGCAGGGTACTTGTCGCCGGCGGCAAGGTCGCCCGCGGCCTGGTGCAGGGCAAGACCGCATCCGCCGAGCTGTATGACCCGGCGACCGGCAAGTTCAGCGCGACCGGATCGATGACCGACGCCCGCTGGGGCCACACCGCCACGCTGCTCCAGGACGGGCGGGTCCTCGTCGTCGGCGGCGCGGACCTCTCCGACGGTTACGACAATCTCAAGTCGGCGGAGCTGTACGACCCGGCGACCGGGAAGTTCACCGCCACGGGATCGATGGCCGTCGGTCGGGCGGATCAAACGGCCACGCTGTTGAGGGACGGCCGCGTTCTCGTCGCCGGCGGCACCAACTCGATCGGGCTCGACTCCGCCGAGATCTACGACCCGTCGACCGGCAAGTTCACACCAACGGGGTCCATGACCACCGCTCGCCAGAACCACGCCGCCACGCTGCTGGCGGATGGCCGGGTGCTGGTGGCCGGAGGGACCGCGAACGGCAAGGTCGGTCCGTTCGGGCCGCTCGCGTCCGCGGAGCTTTACGACCCCACGACCGGCAAGTTCACCGCCACCGGCTCGATGGCCGCGCCGCGTCAGGACGCAGTCGCGACCCCGCTCGGCGACGGCCGGGTTCTCGTGGCGGGGGGCGAAGTTGGGCCGGCCACGTCCGCCGACCTGTACGACCCGGCGGCCGGTGCCTTCGGCCCGCCTGCTTCCATGGCCCCGGGGTTGCAGCCGCTGAACGCGACCACGCTGCCCGATGGCCGAGCGCTGGTCCTCGGCTGGACCCTGTACGGAGGGGGGATCGTGGCCGAGCTCTACGACCCGGCGACAGCGCGCGTCAGCCAGGCTGGCTCGCTGACCCCCGTGGCGGGAATCTCGTTCGGCCAGGTCGCCGCGCTGCTGGCGGACGGTCGCGTGCTCGTGCTCGGCGGCACCGAGCAAAGTTCCAACGGCAAGGTCCCGAGCACCGCGGCGGCTCTGTACCAGCCCTAGCCGGCGATCGCCTCGAGCGCAACCCAGTCCTCCTCCGCCCAGCGGCGCCCCATCTTCAGACCCGCGGCGCGGAGGGCGGCCGCCACGTCGGCTTCGCGGTCGCGGAAGATGCCCGAGGCGAGGATGCGACCGCCCGGGGCGAGCTCGTGGCGGAGGTCCGGCGCCAGCTGGACCAGGAGCGAGGCGATGAGGTTGGCGAGGACCAGGTCGAATGGAGGCTCGCCGGTCGGGACGCTGCCCTGACGGACACGGATACGGCGGGTCAGCCCGTTGAGGCGCGCGTTGGCAAGGGTCGACTCCACGGCGATCGGGTCGGTGTCCACGCCGAGCAGGTCGCGCGCCCCGAGCTTGCCGGCGGCTATGGCGAGGATCCCGGAGCCGCAGCCGACGTCCAGAACGCGGACACTCCCCGCGCTACTCCCCGCGCCGGCGCCGGCGCCAGTGCCGCCCATGAGGCGACCCTCGTCGGCGAGGGTCTCGAGCGCAGCGAGACACAGCCGTGTGGTGGGATGAAGCCCCGTCCCGAAGGCCATGCCCGGATCGAGGGACAGGACCACGTCTCCGGGTAGTCGCCGGTGGCGGCGCCACGTCGGCCGGATGACCAGCCGCCGCCCGACCCGCAGCACCGGGAAGTGGCTCTTCCACGCCTCGGCCCAGTCGGCCTCGCGGACCAGGCGCGTCGTCAGCTCGCCGATCGGTCGCAGCCCGAAGGCCTGGAGGTGGCTGAGCGCAGTCATGGCCTCCGCGATCGCCCGCCGCACGCCCGCCGGATCGAGCCCCGGCAGGTACGCCCGCACGATCGCCGGCTTGCTCGGATCGACGACGGCGCCGAGCCCTTCGTTCGTCAGCCCGAAGCCCGGCTCGACGCTTGTCCCGCCCGGCGCGAACCGGGTCAGGATCTCGCTGACGGCCTCGACGGCCTCGATGTCGGCGGCGACCGAAAGCTCGACCCAGAGGCCTAGACCGAGCGCCGAGTAGTCGAGCGGCTCGCCCGCCTCGTCGCCGCCGGCGCCCTCCGCCCCGTCGGCTTCGCCCTCAGCCGAGGGCATCTTTCATCCGATCGATGATCCCGCCCGACAGCACGCCCTCGCCCGACTCGGCGGCCAGCTCCTCGAGCAGCTGGCGCTGTCGCTTGGAGAGCTTCGTCGGCACGTTGACGTGGACGATGACGTGCAGATCGCCGCGCGTCCCCGACCGGCGCAGATGCGGCACCCCGCGCCCGCGCAGCCGGATCTCCGTTCCGGGCTGCGTCCCCGGCCGAATCTCCAGATCTTCGTCGCCCTCGATCGTGGGTATCCGTGCCCGCGTGCCCAGCGCAGCCTGGGCGATGGAGAGCTGGAGGTCGTGGAAGATCTCGGTTCCGTCGCGCCGAAGGACGGCGTGCGGCGTCACGTGGACCGCCACGTACAGGTTGCCCGGGGGCCCGCCCCGCGGTCCAGCCTCGCCCTCGCCGGAGAGGCGAATCTGATGCCCCTCGTCGATGCCGGCCGGGATCGTGACGCGCAGCTTTTTTCGCTTCTGCACTCGCCCGTCGCCGCGGCACGCCTGGCAGGGAGTGCCCACCACGCGCCCCTCGCCGTTGCACCGCGTGCACTGTGTGACGTTGACCATCTGGCCGAGCATCGTCTGGCGCACGGCCCTGATCTCGCCCCGGCCGCCGCAGGCCGAGCAGGTCGCCGGAGTGCTGCCCAGCGCCGCCCCGCTCCCGCCGCAGGTGCCGCACTGGTCGAGAGCGTCGAACTCGATCTCGCGCTCGATCCCGCGCACCGCCTCGTCGAACGGGATCCGCAGGTCGTAGCGAAGGTCCGAGCCCGACGGCCGCCGACCGCGCCTGGCGCCGCCCGCCGAGCCGCCCATGCCGGCGAAGAAAGCGTCGAACAGGTCGCCGAACCCGGGGAAGCCCTCGGCGAACGGCGAGCCTCCGCCCATGTCGCCCAGCCCGGCCCGCCCCACCATGTCGTAGATCTGGCGCCGCTTCGGATCGGACAGGACCTGGTAGGCCTCGTTGATCTCCTTGAAGCGCTCCACGGCAGCCGGCTCGCTGCTGACGTCCGGGTGCCACTGCTGCGCGAGCTTGCGGAAGGCGCGCTTGATCGCGGCATCGTCGGCGGTGCGTTCCACGCCGAGGATCTCGTAGTAACTGCGTTCGGTTGCCATCTGCCCGAAAGGATACGAGACGAGCGGTTCGGGCGGCGACGACCGACGCCCCGGTCGCTGCCGCCTTTCGGCCGCCTATGCCAGAAGCAGCCGATGGAGCCGCTTAGCCACTATCGCCAGGCCGATCATCCCCATCGCCAGGAGGTAGGCGACGTCGACGGCGATCCAGACGTCCGGCGTGCCCGTGGTGAGGGCTCGGATCAGGTGGACGCCTCGGTAGAGCGGCGTCCATTGGACGAAGACCTGCAGCGCCAGCGGATAGGCGGAGATCGGGTAGAACGTGCCCGAGAACAGGAACATCGGCATGATCGCCAGCTGCAGGATGTCGAAGTCCTGCCACTTGCGGATGAAGGTGGCGGCGGCCATCCCCGCCCCCGCGAAGCCGAAGCCTACGACCATGGCAGCCGGGAAGGCGAGGATCCCGAGCGGCGAGCTGATCAGCCCGAGCCCGCCGAGCCCAAGCACTGCGATCACGGCCAGAAAGCCGACGACGTACAGGCTGCCGCGCAACAGGGCCCACAGGATCTCGCCCCGGGCGACGTCGCTCAGCGACATCGGGGTGGCAATGATCGCGTCGTACAGCTTGGCGTACTTGAGCTTGAAGAAGAAGTTGTTCGTGGTTTCGTAGATGGCCCCGTTCATCGCCGACGATGCCAGGAGTGCCGGGGCGACGAAAACCGCATAGGGAACGCTGTTGCCGTTGTCCAGCTGGACCGCGCCCACCAGCGCGCCCACGCCGAAGCCCATCGAGAACAGGTAGAAGAGCGGTTCGAAGAAGCCGGAGAAGATGACCATGAAGGTCCGGCGATAGACGAGCAGGTTTCGCTCGACCATGCGTGTCGGTCGGACCAGGGCGAGCGGGGCGGAGAGGCGCAGCGCGAGCATCAGACCTCCAGCCGGCGCCGGAACGTGATCCGGGCAGCCGTGAGGCCGGCGGCCGCGAAGCCACAGAGCACGGCCACGTGGACCAGGTCTGCCAGTGGATCGACCTGGCCGAGCGAGAAGCCGCGGGCCAGGCTGACGCCGTGGTAGAGGGGCGTGATCCAGGCCAGCGGCTGGAGGAAGAGCGGCAGCTTCTCGATCGGGAAGAAAGTGCCGCTGAACAGGAAGAGCGGCGTGATGCCGAACCGGAACAGCATGTTGAAGGGCTGGTCGGTCTTCTGCGTGGCGGTGAAGGCGATGATCGGGGCGGCGAAGGCCATCGCGGTCAGGACGGCGACCGGGATGGCCAGCACGGCGAGCGGCGAGCTGACGGCCCCGAATACCAGGATGGCGACGAAGAACAGGACGGAGAGCAGCACGGCGCGAAAGGCGATCCACATCATGTCGCCGGCGAGCAGGCTCGTGGCTCCGAGCGGAGTGTTGAGGGCCGCCAGATACGTCTTCTCCCAGGCTATCTTGCCCATGATCGGCCAGGCCGACTCGAAGCTGGCGGCCATCATGGCTTGGGTCACGAGCAGCGCCGGGGCGATGTAGTTGAGGTACGGGACGCCACCGGGAGCCCCGCCGTTGCGGTTCACGTACAGCCCCAACCCGATCCCCATCGACAGCAGGTAGAGGAACGGCTGGCTCAGGCCGGACAGCATGTAGCTGTGCCAGCCCCGCCGGAAGACGAGCAGGTCGTGCTCGAACTCGCGCAGCGAGGGGTGCGAGGTGAGCCCGGACAGGAGCCCGCGGCGGGCGGCGACTGGAGCGCCCGAGGCAGCCATCATTCGATCAGGCTGCGGCCGGTGAGCCGAAGGAAGACATCCTCCAGCGTGCTCCGGCGGACGAGGACGCTGGCCGGTCGGAGCCCGCGCTCGAAGGCGGCGGCGGCGGTCGCGTCGCCGTCGGCCGTGTAGACGAGCAGGCGGTCGGGCAGCTGTTCGATCCGCTCGGCCAGGCCGTCGAGCTGGTGGTCGATGTGGGAGCTGTCGTCGGCCGCGCCGGCCACGCCGTCCTCGCCCTCGTCGCGGTTGAAGCGCAGCTCGAGGACCTCGCGCGTGACGTATTGCTCGATCAGCTGGCGGGGCGAGCCCTCGGCCACGATCTTCGCCTTGTCCATGACCACGAGCCGGTCGCACAGCTGCTCGGCCTCGTCCATGTAGTGAGTGGTTAGGCACAGCGTCACGCCGCGCTGCTTGAGTCGGTACAGCCGGTCCCACAACAGGTGCCGGGCCTGCGGGTCCAGGCCGGTCGTCGGCTCGTCGAGCAGGAGCATCTCCGGCTCGTTGATGAGCGCCCGAGCGATCACGAGACGCCGCTTCATCCCGCCCGACAGCGGCTCGACCTGGTCGCCGGATCGCTCGGTCAGCTGCACGAAGTCGAGCAGCTCCTTGGCGCGACGCCTGGACTCGTTCCACGGCAGGCCGAAGTAGCGCCCATAGATGAGCAGGTTCTCCAGGACGCTCAGCTCGTTGTCGAGTGTGTCCGCCTGCGGAACCACGCCCAGACGGGACCGGATTCGCGCCCCGTTGTGGGCCGGGTCCAGCCCGAAGACGGTGAGCGTGCCGGCGGTGACCGGCGAGACGGTCCCGATCATCCGCATCGTCGAGGTCTTGCCCGCGCCGTTGGGGCCGAGGAAGCCGAAGGCTTCGCCGGGCGCCACGTCGAAGTCCACGCCGTCGACAGCCATGAAGGCGCCGAAGCGCTTCGTCAGGCCGCGGGCATGGATCACACAGTCCTGGGGCGGGCGGGTGTCGGGCACGGCGCGATGGTACCGCCGATCTGCGGGTGCGACCGATCCAGCCGTGAGAAGGCGCGGGAGACGGCCCGCCACGAGCCATCCGACGGAATCGTCGTTCGGAGGGTCCTATGACGATTCGGGCGTGTTTCGGGAACCCGTTCCCGAGGCTATCATCGAGGCCGCGCCGGGTGGGCGTTCGAATAACCGACTTCCGGGCCAGGAGAGGGCGCGTTTTGGACGAATTCTGGGTCTGCCAGCATTGCCGGTCGCTCAATCGCGCCGGCACTGGCCGGTGCTACCACTGCCGCCAGAAGTTCGGCAGCAAGCCGAAGGAGGCCGCGGCCGTAGTTCGCAACGCCGCGACGCCTGGCCCCGTGCCGTTCCCTCCCGGCGCGATCGGGAGCGGCGGTCCCGCGGGGTTCGGCGGCCCGATCGGCGCGGCCGGTCCTGCGGCGGTGGGCGGCGCGATGGGCGGCTCATCGGGCGGCGATGCGCCCGCCTATCTGTCGCGACCGGTCGCCCTCGCCCCCGCCCCGGTCCGCGATTTCTCGGCTGCCGCTGCCCGGGCCAAGCCGGAGCGGCAGTTCCGACTCCCATCTCTCACCGGCTGGATTCGGCGCCGCATCGCCTGGTCGCTGGCTGCCCGCCCGTTCGTGCCGGTCTGGCTCGTTGGGTATCTGGCCGCCGGGCTCCTGACGCTCCTTCTCCTCGACGGCGCGCTGATCGTCACGACAGTGATCCCGGTCGCACGCGTGGCCCTGGAGAGCGGCTCGATCACGTTCGCCTGGACGCAGGTCAACTCCGGCAACCCCGGGGCGCTCGAGGCGATGGCCATCTCCTTCGCGGTCATCGGAGCGCTGGCCCTGCTCTTCTTCTCGATCTTCCTCGGCCTCTCCACCCACAACGCCCCGGGCCTGGGAGCGGAGATGCCGCTCCTCACGCCGTACCGCGCCGGCACGTGCTGGTTGGCCCTGCTCTGGGCTCAGGCCAGGATTGCGGTCGGCCTGCTCGTGCCCGCCGCGCTCCTATGGCTCGGCTACCCGCTGCCGGGCCTGATCGCCGCGCTCGTCGCGGTCGAGGTTGCCCAACGCCGCATTGACGAGCCGTTCGGCTGGCTGACCCGCCCGGCTCGCCACCTGCCCGACCTCTTCGCCAGGCTCGGCGTCTCCGGCTCGACGGGCTCGCCGATCGGGACCGCCTGGTCGGTCTGCTTCCGGACCGCCAACGTCCTTGCGATCGTCGTCTACACCTTCCCGATCCTCGCCTTCGTCATCGGCGCGATCGCCGCGGTCTCCGGGCGCACCGACCTGCTGGTGTGGCCCAGCTCGGGCACGGGCCCCTTCCAGCTGGCGATCGCCGCAGTGGCGGGGCTCCTCATCCTGACGACGTCCGGCGCGATCGGCCTGCTCGTGCCCGTTTCCATCGAGCTCGTGGACCGGCAGCGGACGCGCAGGACCCTGGCCCGCGTCGGCAGATCGCGGCCGTGGGGTGTCCGCCCCGGAAACTTCAGCGCGTCGGCCCCCGACTCAGGACCGACGCGCTATGACCCGTATGAGCGATCGAACGAGCGGGAGCCCTATCAGGCTTCCTTGAACTCGCCCTCGACGACTTCCTCGTTCCCCTGGGAAGACGAAGTGTCGGAGGAAGCTCCGCCCGACTGACCGTCGTCGCCGCCGCCCGCAGGGGGCGTTCCGGCGGCCTGGTAGGCGGCCGTGCTCACCTTCTGCAGCTCCTCGACGAGCGCATCCGACGAGGATTTCACCGCGGCCAGGTCGCTGCCCTTGAGGGCGGCCCGAACCGCCTCGATGCGGCGCTCGGTCTCCGCCTTATCGTCGGCCGAAACCTTGTCGCCCAGGTCGCGTAGGGTGCGCTCGGCCTGGTAGGCCAGGGCGTCGGCCTGGTTGCGAGCCTCGACCTCGTCCTTGCGCTTGCGGTCCTCGTCGGCGTGGGCCGCGGCCTCGGTGACCATCCGATCCACGTCGCTCTTGGACAGCATCGAGCTGGCGGTGATGCGGACCTGCTGCTCGCGGCTGGTCGCCCGATCCTTGGCCTTGACGTCGAGGATGCCGTTGGCGTCGATGTCGAAGGTGACCTCGATCTGGGGGATGCCGCGCGGAGCCGTTGGAATCCCGTCGAGGATGAACTTGCCGAGGGTCTTGTTGTCCGAGGCGAAGTCGCGCTCGCCCTGGAGGACGTGGACCTCGACCTGGGTCTGGTTGTCCGACGCGGTCGAGAAGATCTGGCTCTTGCTCGTCGGGATCGTCGTGTTGCGATCGATCAGGCGAGTCATGACGCCGCCCATCGTCTCGATGCCGAGAGAGAGCGGAGTCACGTCCAGGAGCAGGACGTCCTTGACCTCGCCCGCGAGCACGCCGGCCTGGATCGCGGCCCCGACGGCCACGACCTCGTCCGGGTTCACGCCGCGGTGCGGCTCCTTGCCGCCGAACATCTGCTTGACCGCCTCGACGACGGCCGGCATGCGGGTCTGGCCGCCGACGAGGACGATCTCGTCGACCTCGGACGGCTTGAGACCCGCGTCACGCAGCGCCTGAGATACGGGGCCGCGCGTCTTGTCGATCAGATCCGCGACCAGGTCTTCGAGCTTGGCGCGCGTCAGCGTCATGACCAGGTGCTTGGGATTGCCCTCGTGGGCGGTCATGTACGGCAGGTTGATCTCGGTCGTGCTCGTCGTGGAGAGCTCGATCTTGGCCTTCTCGGCGGCTTCCTTGAGTCGCTGGAGAGCCTGGGGGTCGTTCCGCAGGTCGATCCCCTCGTCGCGCTTGAACTCGGCCAGCAGCCACTCGATGACGCGCTGATCGAAGTCGTCGCCGCCGAGGTGCGTGTCGCCGTTGGTCGCCTTGACTTCGAAGACGCCCTCGCCCAGCTCCAGGATGGAGATGTCGAAGGTGCCGCCGCCCAGGTCGTAGACGGCGATCTTCTCGTCGTGCTTCTTGTCCAGGCCGTAGGCCAGGGCCGAGGCGGTGGGTTCGTTGATGATCCGCTTGACGTCCAGGCCGGCGATGCGGCCGGCGTCCTTGGTGGCCTGGCGCTGGGTGTCGTCGAAGTAGGCCGGGACGGTGATGACCGCCTCGGTGACCTTCTCGCCGAGGTATGCCTCCGCGTCCGCCTTGAGCTTCTGCAGGATCATGGCGCTGATCTCGGGCGGGGTGTAGGTCTTGCCGTCGGCAAGAACGACCTTGATCCCGTCGCTGTGCGGATCGCGCTCGACCTTGTAGGGGACCAAGGGCAGCGAGTGCGCCACTTCGGGGTCGTCGAAACGCCGGCCCATGAAGCGCTTGATGGAGTAGACGGTGTTGCCGGGGTTGGTGACGGCCTGGCGCTTCGCCAGCTGACCCACCAGCCGATCGCCGCCCTTGGTGAAAGCGACGACCGACGGGACCGTCCGACCGCCCTCCGCGGACGGGATGACGGTCGGCTCTCCGCCCTCCATCACCGCCACGACGGAGTTCGTCGTGCCCAGGTCGATGCCGATGATCTTGCCCATTTGCGTGTTGCTCCTCGTTGGATCGATGTGTGTCAGTTGCTGTATCTGTTGGTGTCGCCCGAAGCGGCCGCGCCGCCTTCGGCGACCGCGACCTTGGCGGGTCGCAGGACTCGGTCTCGAACTCGGTAGCCGCGCTGGACCTCGGCCACGACCTGGCCGTCCGCCACGCCCGGGGCGGGGACGCTGGCGACCGCCTCATGCTCGCGCGGGTCAAAGGGCCGGCCGAGCGCCTCGATCGGGGTCACGCCTTCACTCTCGAGCAGCTGGCGGAGCTTGCGGTCGAGCAGGACGATCCCCTCGATCCAGCTGATGGCCCGCAGCTCGGGCGGCGTGGTCTCGAGAGCCCGGTCGAAGTCATCGGCCACGGCCAGCAGCTTGCGCAGCAGCGACTCGCTGGCCAGGCCGAGGTCACGCTCTCGGTCCTCGGCCGTGCGCCGCCGGAAGTTGGCGAAGTCGGCGGCGGTCCGCTGCAGGCTGGCCAGATGTTCGGCCGTCTGGGCCTGGGCCGTCTCGAGCTCCGCCCGGAGCTGCTCCAGCTCGGCGCCGGCATCGGCCCTGGTTTCCGCGGGCTGCGCTCCGGATGCCGGCTGCCCCGGCCAGTCGCCGGCGGCGCCGCGGTGGTGGGTTCGCGAAGTCGTGGGTCGATCAGGCATAGAGGTGCTCCACCAGCTCGTTCATGAGACCGGACACGAATTCGACCGAGGCGATCGCCTGCGGGTATGACATGCGCGTGGGCCCGAGAACGCCGACGACGCCGACTGCTCGCCCGACTCGCCCATACGGGGCGAGGATCAGCGAGACGTCCTGCATCTCGAGCGGCCTGTTCTCGTGGCCGATGAAGATCTGGATGCTGCCGGCCCGGGCCACCGCCTCCACCAGCGAGCCCAGATAGGCGCGGTTCTCGAGCGCCGCGAAGACCTGACGGACCTTCTCGCTGCGGTCGAACTCCGGCGCGGCCATGACGTTGAGCAGGCCGTCGCTGAAGAGGTCGTCGATGACGGCGCCGTCGAACTCGCGCATGACGCGGACGAGCAGCTCGCCGACGCGGAGCAGGATCTCCGACTCGCCGCCGGCCCCGTCGCCGAGCGGCAGGTCGGCGAGCGCGGCCTCGATCTCGTCCGCGGTTCGGTCCACCGCCAGCACGTTCAGCAAGCCGGCGACCCGGCTTAACTGGTCCTGGTCGGCCGGCATCGAGAGGTTGTGGAGCACCTGCCTGGTCGTTCCCTCGCGGAAGACAACGATCATCAGGGCCAGTCGGTCCTGGACCGACAGAAGCTCGACCCGGCGAACGCGGGCCGCCTTCGGTTTGGCGGTGGTGGCGAGTCCGGCCGTGCCGGTGTTGGCTGCCGCCAGGGTGCTGGCCGCGAGGCGGAACCACTGCTCGCTGGCGAACTCCACCTGGCCGAACTGATGTCGGATCATCCGCTGCTCGACCGTGGGCAGCGACCATTCGTCCGCCAGAACCTGGACGTAGTAGCGGTAGCCGGCGTCCGTCGGAACGCGGCCGGCGCTCGTGTGGGGGTGGGTCAGCAGGCCCAATGTCTCGAGATCCGCCAGGATGCTGCGAACCGTGGCGCTGCTCACACCCAGCGGGTAGTGCGCGACTAGCGAGCCCGAGCTGACGGGCACCGCCGAGGTCACGAATTCGTCGATGACGGCCCGCAGGATCGCGCCCGATCGCGCGTCCAGCGAGTCGTTTGTGCGGCGGGGCCGTCGCGCCATGCTGAGACTCCGATGCTTCCCGCCGGGCTGAGCCGGCTCGCGAGGCGGCGACGATGCGTCGAGCCCGAGGATGCGTCCCGGAACCGCTGCACTGCCGATCCCATGTCCGGAGAGGCTCTGGCGGGTGGTTAGCACTCTCACTAGGCGAGTGCTAACAGGCTGTGCCGATGGTAGCAGTCTCGCCCCGAGAGTGTCAACGGGCCGCTCCAAAGGGCCGAGCAGCCGCCCCTCCGTGAGGCCTGGCGGCGTGTCTACCTTGAACGCCTGCCTACACCAGTCGGGCGAACAGCTCGTTGCTCAGCAGGCGGCCGCGAAGACTGAGCCTCAGCCGAGCTTCGCCGTCGAGCTCGACGGCCTCGAGCAGCTCCGAGGATCGAGCCCAGGCGAAGGCGTCGGTGAACGCCGGCTCCTCGGACCAGGCGACGGGCACTCCCCGATCCAGGCGCAGGGCCAGGATCGTCCGCTCGGCGGCGGCCGTTTCGGGCGAGATGAGCTCGCGATCGCCGGGCGGAACCGTCGCCGACCCCCCCGCCGGCGGAAGCAGCGCGGCGATGTACGGCTCCAGCCCGGCCGCGTTCCAGCGTCGGGCGGCACCGTCGAACGCGTGCGCCCCGGGACCGACGGCCTCGTACGGGTGGCGCTCCCAGTAGGTCAGGTTGTGGCGGCTCTCGTGACCGGCCCGCGCCCAGTTGGAGATCTCGTAGCCGTGCCATCCGGCCGCGGCGAGCAGGTCCGAGGCGAAGCGGTACTGGTCCGCGGCGCGATCGTCGTCCTGCTCGAGACGGGCCCGCTCGCGCCAGCGTCGCGCGCCCGACGGTGTCGGCAGGTGGTCGCCGGTTTCGCCGGTGAGGCCCTCCGAGTCCGGGTCGTCGAGAGTCAGCGCGTATAGCGAGAGGTGATCGGGGCCCAGCGCCAGGGCCGCCCGAAGAGTGGCCTCCCAGGCCGCGATCGACTGCCCCGGCACGTCGTACAGCAGGTCCAGGTTGACCGAGCCGATGCCGGCCGCCCGTGCCCCCGCCACGGCCGCGGCCACGTCCTCCGGGAAGTGGCGCCGGCCGAGGCGGCGCAGCTCCCCGCCGTCCAGGCTCTGCGCCCCGAAGGAGACGCGGTTCACGCCGCCGGCCGCGAACGCCGCCAGATCGCCCCGCTCGTCGGGGCCGGGATTGGCTTCGAGCGTGATCTCGGCGTCCGGCGCGAGCCCGTAGCGACGCCGGACAGTGGCCATCAGCCGCTCGAGCCACTCCCCGGGGACGAGCGAGGGTGTGCCGCCGCCGAAGTACAGCGTCCGGAGCTCCGGCCGGTCGGAGCCCAAACCCTGATCGAGGGCGTCGGCCCTCAGCTCGAGCTCGCGGTCCACCGCCGCGTACAGGCGCTCGGTTCGCGCCCTCGGGCCCCGCGCCTGCGCGCCCGCGAACACGACGAAGTCGCAGTAGGGACAATGCGCCACGCAGAAGGGCAGGTGCACGTACAACCCCGCTGGCGGCTGAGGCCGCAAGTCGGTCGGAAGCGGCGATCGGGTCGGCCTCTCGGACGGTGCCTGGCTCATAACAAGAGAGTAGCGGCGCCAAGAGTAATAACACCAAGGGACCCCTCGACCGATCGACAGGGCGCGCCCATTCTTGATTTTGCTCACCTGGGTGCCGACCCCTTTGAGGCGGGCCTTTCGCCCGTCGGGCCGCGTGCCACAACTTCGCATCGTGGTTTGCGGGGTGGTCCGGCGAGTCGTCGCCTGGCCGTCTCGATCAGGCTCGTCTGAAAGACTCGGGGGCTTTGACTCCGAATGGATCCGAACTTGGGCCGGCGATCCTTACTGGGGCGGCTCGCCGCGCTCGTTCCGGTCGTGGGAGCGAAGCGCCGACTGGCATTCAGGGGCCTCGCGCTGGCTCTCTTCGTCGCTGTGATCGGTCAGTGGAGCGCGCCCCCCACCGCCGGGGCGGCCACGAGCTGGCGCTTCGACATGTACGACGCCACGGGGGTCCGGTATCAGGACCCCGACCGCACGGCTTGTGTCGCCACGTCCACTCAGATGATGTTGAACATGATCTCCGCCAAGAGCGAGCAGGAGTTCAGCCTCCGGGCGTTCTCTCTGGGGGACAGGTTCGTGCCACCGAGCAGCCCGGTCCTGTCGTGGAGACCGTCGATCTCATACGAGACGCAGGAGGCCGTGCTGGCGTACGACCGCGCCAACATGACGATGCTGCCGACCTCGGCGGGTACCGACGCCCACGGCTGGCGGAACGGCCTGAACTACTTCGGGTGGGGCAGCATCGACAGCGGCTTCTACGCCGATCGCGCCTTCACCTCGTTCGACGCCGCAGCAAAGGCCGTGGTCCACTCGGTCGCCGTGTACCAGAAGCCGGCCGGGATCCTGGCCTGGTACGGCGGCCACGCCCAGTTCGTCACCGGTTACATCGTCACCGGCGCCGATCCGAGGACCGGTTCGATGGCCTTCACTCTCACGGGGGTCTACCTGACCGACCCGCTGCGGTCCCAGGCGATGCGCGACAAGTGGCTGAGCTATGGGACGTGGCGCAACAGCCTGCCGAGGATCGCGTTCAAGCAGTACTGGCAGAAGGACTCACCGCTGGTCGATCGACTCGACGGCAAGTCCGGCACCGCCGAGTGGTACGGCCGCTGGGTCGCCGTCCTGCCGATTCGCTGATCGCCGCGCCGCGCTTGCCGGGCTCAGCCGGGCTGGCCTCGGCCCGATACCTCGTCCGATCGTCGTGCGTCGCGCCAGCCCTCGGGCTTGTGGAGCGCCTCGACTTCGTCCGGCTCCGAACCGCGGGCCGCAACCTGGCCGGCGTGACCGGTGCAGACGAACAGAGCGAAAGACGTCAGGGTGTGAGCCAGGATGGCCGCCCCGATCCCGCCCGTGCGCACGGTGGCCCAGCCGCAGCCGATCCCGATCCCGAGTGAGAGCACGAGCATGTAGCGGTGCCGGCCCGGCGCCCCCATGCGCGTGGCCAGGACGTACACGATCGCCTGGGTGAGAATGGCGCTGCCATCGGGCAGGCCCGCGGCAAGGAGCATGCCCTGAAGAGCGCCCCGGAAAGCCGCCTCGTCGATGACCGCGGTGAGGACCGAGTTGAGCGCGGCCCCCGGGTAGGCCGATGGCGCGGGCAACCGCAAGCCGCCGTACCGGAACCAGGCGAAGATCGCCGCCTGGGCCGCGCCGACCACGGCCAGGGAGAGCCCGAAGGTGAAGACGTCGACGTGTTTCCCGACGACCAGGAAGAGGACGTCGTGCGGCTGAGGGTGGGTGCCGTAGATCGCCGCCAGAAGCGCCAGTCCCAGCGCGTACCAGCACAGGCGCGTCCAGAACCCGCGGTGGTAGCGATTGCCCGGCTCGTCGTACTCGGCCGCCCCAAAGGATTCGGACTGGAGCCGGAGCAGGATCAGCGCCAGCAGCAGCCCGACGGCGATGACTATTCGAACGTACTCCGAGGTCATACCTCGTCCATTCGGAGAACCGCCAGGAATGCCTCCTGGGGTATCTCCACGGATCCCACCCGCTTCATCCGCTGCTTCCCCTCTTTCTGCTTCTCGAGCAGCTTACGCTTGCGGGTGATGTCGCCGCCGTAGCATTTCGCAAGCACGTTCTTGCGCATCGCCGCGACGCTCTCGCGGGCGATCACGTTCGAACCGATGGCGGCCTGGATGGCGATCTCGAACATCTGGCGGGGGATGAGCCCGCGGAGGCGATGGACGAGCTCCCGCCCGATCGGCTGGGCCCGGTCGCGGTGCACGATGACGGAGAGCGCATCGACCGGCTCGCCGGCGACGAGGACGTCGACTTTGACGAGGTTCGCCGCCCGGTAGCCCGCCTCCTCGTAGTCCATCGAGGCGTAGCCCTGGGTGCGGCTCTTGAGCTGGTCGTAGAAGTCGACGATGACCTCGCCCAGCGGCAGCTCGAACGTGAGCAGGACGCGCTGTGGGTCGAGGTACTCCATCCCCAGGAAGCTGCCGCGATGGTTCGTGGCCAGCTCCATCAGGGTCCCGATGAAGTTGGACGGAGCCACGACACTGAGCTTGACCCACGGCTCCTGGATTTCCTCGATCTCGCCGGCGTTGGGCATCTTCGACGGATTATCGACGGCGACCACGCCCTGGTTGTTGATCAGGACGACGCGGTACTCGACTGACGGCGCCGATGCGATCAGCTCCTGGCCGAACTCGCGCTCCAGCCGCTCCTGGACGATCTCCATGTGGAGCAGGCCCAGGAAGCCGCAGCGGAAGCCGAAGCCGAGGGCGACGGAGCTCTCGGGCTCGAAGCTGAAGCTGGCGTCGTTGAGGTGGAGCTTCTCCATGGCATCGCGCAGGACCGGGTAATCCGCCCCGACCACAGGGTAGATGCCGGCGAAGACGAGGCTCTTGGCCGGCTGATAGCCGGGCAGCGGATGCGCGGCCGGACGCACGACGGTCGTGACGGTGTCGCCGACCTGGGCGTCGCGCACGCTCTTGAGTCCCGTCGCCACGTAGCCGACGTCGCCGGCGTGCATCTCGGAGACGGGCACGAGCTGCGGCCGGAAGAAACCAAGCTCGACCAGCTCGGCTTCCGCGCCCGAGCCCATGAGCCGGATGATGTCGTGCTGGTGGAGCGTCCCCTGGGCCAGCCGGACGTAGACGATCACACCCTTGTAGGCGTCGTAGTGGGAGTCGAAGATGAGGCCTTGGAGCGGGGCGTCCGGGTCGCCCTTGGGCGGCGGCACGCGTTGGACGATCGCCTCCAGGATCTCCGCCACGCCGGTCCCGTCCTTCGCCGACGCGAGCAGGACCTCCTCGCGCGGCATCGCCAGGACATTCTCGAGGTCGTCGACGACGACGTCGATCTGGGCAGAGGGCAGGTCGATCTTGTTAAGCACCGGGATGATAGTCAGGTTCTGGCGCAGCGCGAGGTGGACGTTGGCCAGCGTCTGGGCCTCGATCCCCTGGGTCGCATCGACCACGAGGATGGCGCCCTCACAGGCCTGGAGCGAGCGGCTGACCTCGTAGCTGAAGTCGACGTGGCCGGGGGTGTCGATCAGGTTCAGGCCGTAGACCAGTCCGTCGGAGGCCGTGTACTCCAGGCGGACCGCCCGGGCCTTGATCGTGATCCCGTGTTCCTTCTCGAGGTCCATCGAGTCGAGGACCTGGCTCGTCATCTGGCGCGCGTCGATGGTGTGCGTCAGCTCGAGCAGGCGATCGGACAGCGTCGTCTTGCCGTGGTCGATGTGGGCGATGATCGAGAAGTTGCGCAGTCGCTCCTGCGGGATCACTGGGTCCTCCGGGCGGGGCCGGTGGAGATGCCAGGGGACGCGCCGCGCGGACGTTCAACGGGGACGGCCCGCGGCTGGGCGGCGGGAGTGTAGCACTCGGACGGCGCCCGCCGAGTCGCCTCGCTGGGCGGCCGCTATAGGTTGGCGAAGAGCGTGGCGTCACGGCCGTCCAGCCGCCGGCTCAGTGCTCAACGATCTTGGGCAGCTTCTTGGCCTGCTCGATCCAGCCGGCCACGACCTTCTCGGTGGGAACGCGGCGAACGAGCTTCTGCTTCGCGTTGATCTCGGCAATCTTGGCGGCGAGATTCGCCGGCACCCGATGGGCCAGCTCGGCCGGAGAGTCGACGCCCGCCTCTTCCAGTAGATCCGAGTACTCGGAGCCAACGCCGTCGATGCGGTAAAGGTCGACGTGGTTGACCCATTCGAGGATCTTGCCGTGAGAGATGCCGGTCGCTTTCTCGAGCTCATCGCGACCCTTGGGTTTGGCGCCGCGAGCGAGCAGCTCGTCGGTCGTCTTCACGCCGGCCTTCTCAAGCTTGGCGGCGTATGCGGGTCCAATGCCTTCGACGTCGGAGATCTTCATGCGGGGCCCTCCACTTGGCGATAAGGCAGACAGCAGTCGAGACGTTCATTATGCATTGGAGCCGCGCGGGGTGGACAAAACCCCCTCCTGGGGGTGGGCTGCTTCCCCCCTGTCGCGGCGCTTGTTACTCTCCGCAACGACCGCCGCGAGGCGCTGGCTGCCAGGAGGAAGACCATGGGTGCACCCGACCTGGAGAAGGTCGTCCAAGACGGGTACGGCTTCAACGTGCCGGTGCTCGAGCTCGGCGCCGCGGCCATTGGCGGCAAGCCGCACCCTGCCGCACGCGTGCGCCTGCCGCTCCAGATGGCCAATCGCCACGGTCTCGTCGCCGGGGCGACGGGCACGGGCAAGACGAAGACCCTCCAGCTGCTGACCGAGCAGCTATCCGACGCGGGCGTGCCGGTCTTCCTGGTCGACATCAAAGGCGATATCTCCGGCCTGGGAGCGCCAGGTCAGGCCAACGACAAGATCAAGGCACGTCTCGACCAGACCGGCATGAAGGACTGGAAGCCGCAGGCGTATCCGGTCGAATTCCTGACGCTCGAGAAGAACGGCCGGGGCGTTCGCCTGCGCGCCACCGTCGGCTCGTTCGGCCCGATCCTGCTCTCCAAGGTGCTGCAGCTCAACGAGACCCAGGAGAGCGTCCTGTCGCTCGTCTTCAAGTACGCGGACGATCAGCAGCTTCCCCTGGTCGATCTGTCGGACCTGCGTGCCACGCTGAACTTCCTCAACGGCGACGAAGGCAAGAAGGCCATGGCCGACTACGGCGGCCTCTCGAACGCAACTGTGGGCGTCATCCTGCGCAAGATCGTCGAGCTCGAGCAGCAAGGCGCCCAGTCGTTCTTCGGCCAGCCCGAGTTCGACGTCGAGGACCTGCTCGAGACGCGCGCCGGCCGCGGCCTGGTCAGCATCCTCGAGGTGGCCGACATGCAGGATCGGCCCAAGCTCTTCAGCACCTTCATGATGTGGCTCCTGGCCGAGATCTACCACGATCTGCCCGAGGTCGGCGACCTGGACAAGCCCAAGTTCGTCTTCTTCTTCGATGAGGCGCACCTGCTCTTCGAGGAGGCGAACCAGAGCTTCCTCGACCAGATCGAGATGGTCGTCCGGCTGGTCCGCAGCAAAGGCGTGGGCGTCTACTTCGTGACGCAGTCGCCCGAGGACGTGCCGCCCAAGGTGCTGGCCCAGCTCGGCAACCGCGTCCAGCACGCCCTGCGCGCGTTCACCCCGAACGACCAGAAGATGATCGACGCGACGGCGCGGACCTTCCCCATCACCAAGCTGTACGACGTCGCCGCCGAGCTGACCTCGCTCGGCATCGGCGAGGGCCTGGTCACGGTCCTGGGACCCAACGGCGTGCCCACACCGACGGTGCACTGCGTCATGCGGCCGCCGCGGTCGCTCATGGCGCAGCTCGATCCAACCGCCTTCGGGGAGATCGTGGCCGCCTCGAAGCTCGTTCCCGAGTACGCCGCGGACGTGGATCCGCAATCGGCCAAGGAGATGCTGACGGTTCGGATGCAGCAGGCGCAGACGCAGGCCGAGGCCGCCCAGGCCCAGGCCCAGGCGGCGGCCGCGGCCGCGAAGACCCAGGCCCAGATCGACAAGGAGTACGCCAGGCAGGCGGCAGCCTCGCAGCGCGCCTACGAGAAGGCCCAGGCCGACGCCGCCAGGGCGGAGGGCCGGGCCGAGGCTCGGGCGCGTACCCGTCGTCCGGCAGGGTCGTACTCCGGCGGCGGCGGTTTCGACCTGGGGCAGGCGGTCAAGATCGGCGCGAAGGTCATGGCCAGCCCCGCGGCCAACACGCTGCTGCGCGGGATCTTCGGCACGCTGTCGGGCTCGCCAGCTCGCCGGACGAGGCGTCGCCGCTGACCCCGGGAGCCCGGCGAGGCCCTCCCCGCTCCGTGCAGGCGCGTTGAAGGCGCGCTTCGGGCACGGTGCGGGCGCGCTCGGTGCTCGCGCGCGTAATGCGCGGACTCTGGTACCATCAACCGTCGCGCCAGGCGGCGCCCGATGGGGCTGCCTGCCGCTTTCGTCTGCAGCATAGAGGTCTTCCAACTTTGGCCAAGACGCCCCGAGGCTGGACCGGCGCCCGCACGCCGTCAGCGATCAAGCGGGTCCGCCAGGCAGAGCGCCGGCGGGCCATCAATCAACCGCGCCGAAGCGCGGCGAAGACGTACGCGGTCAACGCCGTGAAGGTCGCGACCGGCGCCGCCCAAGGCGATACCGCCGAGGCGTTGGCGCAGGCGATGAGCGCCCTCGACAAGGCTGCCAAGGTCGGGGTGATTCACCCGAACAACGCCGCCCGACGCAAGTCACGCCTGGCCCTGCGGCTCAACGCCCTCGCGGCCGGCGACTCGGTCCAGACCACCGGTCGCTCCGCCAAGACGACAGGCACCGCGGCCGCCGTCAAGGCCGCTCGCACGCGAATCGCCTCGGGCAAGGCCACCAAGGCCAAGGGCCCGCAGACGGCCGCAGGCAAGGCCCGCGCCGCCCTGTCCAAGACCGCCCGCGCAGAAGCTGCCGACGCTCCGGCCGCGGCCCCCGTCGCAGCCGCGCCCAAGGTCAAGGCCGCTCCCAAGGTGGTAGCTCCCAAGGTGGTCGCTCCGAAGGCCCCGACCAAGCCGGCCGCCGCTCCGAAGGGTCCGGCCAAGGAGAAGGCTCCGGCCAAGGAGAAGGCTCCGGCCAAGATCGAGAAGACCGTGAAGGCCGCCGCTCCGAAGGCCCCGGCCAAGGAGAAGGCCCCGGCCAAGCCGGCGAAGGCCGACATGTCGGCAGTCAAGAAGCCCTAGGCTTGCGCCCATCGTTCGAAGTCCCGGAGCGCCAGGTCGCCTGACCTGGCGCTTCTGATTCGGAGGCCAGGCGTGTCGGACCCTCGAGCCCAAGCCCGGGAGCTCGCCCGCCGAGCGATTGCTCGCGGCGACGTGACCGGCTGGTTCGAGCAGCTATACGCCGAGTCGGAGCGCGACGGCTTCCACATCTCATGGGTCGATCTCGAACCGAACCCGTACCTTGTCGAGTGGCTGCGACGCCGGCCGGCTCCGTTGGAGGGTCGCGCTCTCGTCGTCGGCTGCGGCTACGGCGACGACTCGGAGCTGCTGGCCACAGCCAGCCTGGACGTGACCGCCTTCGACGTCTCGCCCTCGGCGATCGCGCGCTGTCGGGCCCGCTTCCCCGACTCGACCGTGCGCTACGAGATCGCCAACGCGTTGCGCCCGCCCCCCGGCTGGCGGCGCGCCTTCGACTTCGTCTTCGAGGCCTACACCGTCCAGGTCCTGCCCGGCGAAGCTCGAGCCGCCTGCGCCCGATCGATCGGCAGCTTCGTTGCCCCGGGCGAGATCCTGCTCGCGGTGGCTCGGAGCCGCCGGCCGGAGGACCCGGAGGGCCGGATGCCCTGGCCGCTAACGCGGGCCGAACTCGATGAGTTCGCCGCCCCTGGCCTGGAGCTGGTCCAGCTCGATGAGGTGCTGGAACCGGGCAGACCGCCCGTCCCGAGGTTCGTGGCGGAGTTCACCGCGCCGCGGTAGCGGCGGTCGCGTCGCCGCCCCAGAGCCGCTTCGAGAAGCGCTTCGAGAAGCGCTTGAACGTGTGCTCGAAGCCGACGCTCTCGGCGTGCGATTCGATCGCATGGCGTATCTCTATCTGCGTGACGCAAGCGCAATTCGAGCCACGATCTTCAAGTCTCGTCGCGCCCGGCCGGCGATGCACGGAACGTCCATCCGGCCTCCATCGCCACTCCACCGGCGTTCCATGTCCAGAGCCGAGATTCATTCTCGACCGGGCGGCCCGAATCGCCACCGGGCTCCAAAACGAGCCGCCGGGCTTGGACAGCCAGGAGATCGCGATGAACTCGATCCATCGCATAGGTGTGACTATCGCCAGTTTCGCCACCGTGGCCACAGTGGCCGGAGCCTTCGTCATTCAGGGCTACGTGGCCGGGCAGCAGGCCGAGCAGGCCATTGCCCAGGTGAAGGCCCCTATGACCCCCCAGCTCATCTACGTCAATCCCGTGCCGACACCGCAGCCGCCACCGCCGGCCCAGCAGCCGCAGGTCATCCATATCGTTGTGGCCGGCTACGGCGACGACGGAGGGCCCGACGGCTAGCGATATCGAAATCTCGATCTCAACACCGCAGCGATGACCCCATCTTCACGTTCTGTCTCGCCTGGCGCGTGCTCCACCGAACCTCCACCCAGCCTACATCGCCACTCCACGGTCGTTTCATCGCGGGCACGGATATTTACTTTCGGTCTAAGTGATGGTTTCTCCGCCACCAGGGGACTCCATCAGCGGACGAGATGAGGTGAACGCCATGAACTCGATCCACCGCATTGGTGTGACCATCGCCGGTTTCGCCACTGTCGCCACGGTGGCCGGAGCCTTCGTCGTTGAAGGCTACACAGCCGCGCAGAAGGCCGCGGCTACCGCGACGGCGCCAACGGCGGCGGAGGATCCCACGGCGGACCCGACGATGGACCTCGCCCCCCAGACGATCTACATCAACCCGGTCCCGACCCCGGCCGTCATCCAAGTGGTCCAGACGCCCCCGCCGGGTCAGAAGCCGCCCGTCGTCCACGTGATCGTGCCCGCCCCGCCCGGCGGCGACGACGACAACGGAGGGTCGGACGACTGATGGACGAGATCGATGCCCGCCCGATCGAGCTCTCACCCCTGATTCGGAGAGCGCCCACGGCTTCGCCGACCGCCCACGCACCCAAGGCCAAGCCCGATGCTCGACCGATGCGCATCGCCCTGGGGGCCGGCGGTCTCGCCGCCTTCTCGGCCCTGTTGTCCGCGATCGTCATGCCCGCCAGGCCGCCCGTTGTCGTGCTGAACGGCGACGCTCAGCAGGCGGCTCCGGCCGCGACCGGAACCCCGATCGTCGCCCAGCGACCGGTTCAGTACATCCAGCTCCAGCCAGGCCAGACGGCACCTCCAGGTGCCACGGTCGTCGACCCATCCGGTCCCCTGCCGACCGCGGTCGTGGTCACGGTCCCCGCGCCGGCCCAGAAGCCGATCGTCGTCAAGACGACCCAGTCGGGCAGGGTCGTCCCGTGATCGCCGAGCGGGACCTTCGAGTTCCCCGGGCGCGGCTGGGCGGCGTTACGAGAGCGACCGTCCAGCGGCAGGCCGCGGCCACCGACCCGATAGTTCCTTTCAGCTACGCCACGACATCGATGGGCGGGCGGCTCATCGTCCACCTGGACGCGGACGCGGCGCGATCGGAGGAGGCGCTCGGGGCAGCTGCCGCTGCCGTCGAGCGGATCGAGAGCTGGGCGGCGCGACTCACCAGGCACTCCGATGCGTCGGACCTGTCTGCGCTGAACGCCGATCCGCGGGACGAAGTGCTGGTCCGTCCCACACTTGCCGCCGTCCTGCGGGCCGGCCGGACCGCCACATCACAAAGCGAGGGGCTGGCCGACATCACGCTCCTGGACGCCCGCCTGGCCGCCGAGGCCCTGACGGTCGAGCGGCCGGCAGCCGAGGAGGACGGGGTCGTCTCCCATGCCTTCGACTGGTCGATGGCACCTGGCCGCCTCGGGTCGGCAATCGTCCGGCGCCCACCGGGGCTTCGCTTCGATCTGGGCGGGATCGGCAAGGGTTGGATCGCCGATCGCGCGCTCCATCTACTCGCCGCGTGGCCGAGCGTCGTCATCGACGCCGACGGCGACCTCGCGATCCGCTGCGCTCCCGGCAGGACGTGGGAAGTGGCCGTAGAGGACCCCCGCACCCCGGGCACGTCGCTGGCGGTGCTTCGCCTGACGGCTCCGGATGGATTGCCCGCTCGTTGGGGAGTGGCCACGTCCGGAACCTCCGTCCACCGCTGGACCGTGGGCGGCCGCCCGCGTCATCACCTGATCGACCCGCGCACCGGCCTGCCGGCCGTCACCGACGTAGCCCAGGCCACGGTGATCACCGGCTCCGCACTGCGCGCCGAGGCGCTGGCCAAGGCCGCAATCATCGCCGGCAGCGTCCAAGGCTTCGCCCTCCTCGAGCGGGCCCGCGTCCGCGGCGCCGTGATCCTGACCGAGCGCGGCGAGACGCTCGCCCTTCCGCAGACGCTGCCGCTGCTGGGCAACTGAGGTGGAACCCATGCTGCCGCTCGACTCGAACCGAACGCCCCTCACTCCCCTGCCGGCGCGGTCGGTCGCCGGCCAGGATGCGGCGGGCCGCCCGATCCCTGCGCCGCGGGTCACTCGCGCTGCCGGCCCCGTCTACCGCGGCCTGCCCAGGCTCGTCCGCTTTGCCCTGTGGGTCGCGGCGGCCGTGGTCATCGGCGGCATCCTCGGCGCCACCGCCCCGACCGCGCTTCGCCGCCTGGGGGCGGTCGCTGCGCTGCAGCCGGGCCTCCTCGCCTGGTACACCGTCCGCGTCCTCGGCTTCCTCGCCTACCTGGTCGTCGCCGGCTCCGTCCTGTACGGCCTGCTGCTCTCGACCAAGATCCTCGACGCCATCGCCCATCGACCGGTGAGCTTCGCCCTGCACAAGGACCTGGCGATCGCCGGCTTCGTGCTGGCGATCCTCCACGCCGTCGTGCTGCTGGCCGACCAGAGCTTCGCCTTCACGCCGCGCGCCATCCTCGTCCCATTCGCCTCGCCCTACGCGGCCGTGTGGGTCGGAATAGGCCAGCTCACCTTCTACGGCCTGGCGGTGGTAACGGCGAGCTTCTACGTTCGCCGCCAGATCGGACAGCGGGCCTGGCGCCTGCTCCACTACCTGACCTTCCTGGTGTTCATCGGGGCCATCGGGCACGGCGTCATGTCCGGCTCCGATAGCGGGGCCGCCTGGGCTTTCTGGCTCTACCTGTTGCCCGGCGCCGCCGCCGTGTTCCTGCTCGTCTACCGGATCGTCGTCTCCATCGCCACCCGCCTCTCGCGCTCCGGCGTCGAGCAGCCGGCCGCTTCAAGTCCACTGATCACTCGCGCACCCCTTCCGATGCCGGGCGGCCGCGTCCCCTCCGGCCTCTCGACGACTCCGCTCGCGCCGCCGGCGTCGGGATTCGTTCGACGCGACGTCCGCAACCACTCCGCCGCCCCTGGAGGTCTCCGATGGCCTACGTGATCGCCGAACCCTGCATCGACAACATGGATCAGTCGTGCGTGGCGGTCTGCCCCGTCGACTGCATCACTTCGGACCCGAACGCCGACCGCAAGTTCTACATCGACCCGGACAACTGCATCGACTGCGGCTCGTGCGAGCAGGCGTGCCCCAACAAGGCCATCTTCCGGGCCGACAGCCTGCCGGCCGAGTGGGCCGGCTTCGCCTGGGTGGACGCGACCTGGTACGCGGATCCGGCCCAGGCTCGCGCCGCGATCGACGCCTACCTCCCCGTTCCGGCCGCCTGAGGACGAGACGATGATTGCGCCAGCCCTCGACGCCGGGCGTAGTCCGCTCGGGCCCAGTCCGCTCGGGCCGTTCGCGGGCAGCGCGCCGATCGCGCCTCGTCCAGCCCGACGGCGCGAGATCGCGCCCAACGCGACCCTCGTCGACCGCATCGACCTCACCCCGTCGGTGGCTCGCTTCGTCGTCCGACCCGACGGCGGCGTGCCGCCATTCTCGCCCGGCAAGTACTTCGCCCTCGGGCTGGAGGTCGAAGGGCTCTCCTGCAACGTCCCTATTCGACGGCGTCACCCGCCGGAGAGACCGAGGCGGTCGAGTTCCTGATCCGGCGCGTCGGCACGGGCACTTTCACGCCCCACCTCTGGGGCATGACCCCGGGCGGACGCGTCTGGCTCGGGCCGCCCAAAGGGCTCTTCACGCTCCGGCCCGGCGACGAGCGAACGCATCTCTTCGTCTCGACCGGCACGGGCCTCGCGCCGTTCATCTCCATGACGGAGGCGCTCCTGCGCTCGCGCAACGCCAACGACGCCGACGCGGCCCCCGACGCGGCAACGGGCACCGGGCTCACAACCCGACCGAGGATCGTCGTCGTCCACGGGGTCTCGTACGCCGCCGAGCTGGCCTACCGCGATCGGCTCGAAGCCTGGTCGGCGACCGGCCGCCTCTCGTACGTGCCCACCGTCTCGCGTCCGGCCGATCCCGCCAACGCGGGCTGGAGCGGCGCCACCGGACGAACCGAGACGATCCTGGGACGCGTCTGCGACCAGCTCGCCCTCGATCCGCACGACACGGTCGCCTACATCTGCGGTAACCCCGAGATGATCGAGGCGGCTGCGGAGATCCTCAGAGGGCGCCTCTGCCCGGAGTCCGCGATCGTTCGCGAGCACTACTGGACTGCCGCAGGGCCGGCGAGATAGACGCCCAGCCGGCTTCTTTCGCGGTCGAGGCACTCTCCGCCGCGCCGTCCGGCGTCCCGCTGGTCTATCGTGTGCCCATGGGATCACGGATCCTCGTCGCCGACGACGAGCCTCACATCCGCGAAGTCATCCGCGCCTACCTGGAGCGTGAGAGCTACGAGGTGCTCGAAGCTTCCGACGGCGAGGTCGCCCTGGAGCTTGCGCGGACGGCCGGCCTGGACCTGCTCGTGCTCGACGTCATGCTGCCGCTGCGCTCCGGGTTCGACGTGCTGCGGACGCTGCGGAGCGAAGGCTCGGGTGTCGGAGTGGTCATGCTGACCGCTCGTGACGACGTCATCGACCGAGTCGCAGGACTGGAGCTGGGCGCCGACGACTACGTCACAAAGCCGTTCGAGCCGCGGGAGGTCGTGGCCCGCGTCGGTGCCGTCCTGCGGCGGTTCGGCCGCTCCGGGCTGGCGGCTCAGGCAGGGAGCGGCGCCTCTTCGACCATGCCCGCCGCGGCCGTGGGCGGCGGTCCAGCCGCGCCGATGGCGTCCCGGCCCACGAACGTGCTCTTCGATCTGACGATCGATCTGGACGGCCGCGAGATCTCGCGCAGCGGCGCGGTCGTGCCGCTGACCCGAACTGAGCTGGACCTGCTGGCGGCGCTGGCCGAGCAGCCGGGTCGGGTCTGGACGCGCGAGCAGATCGGCCAGCGGGTCTTCGGCGAGTCGTTCGACGTCTTCGACCGGACGATCGACAGCCACATCAAGAACTTGCGCGCCAAGCTCGGCGCGCGTCCCGATGGCGGCGCCTACGTCGAGACCGTGCGCGGAGTAGGGTATCGCGCGGCTCGATCGGCAGAGCCGGGCTGAGGCCGGGGGAGGGATTCACATGAGCCTGCGCGTGCGGATAGCGATCGGCTTCGCCCTGGTGGCCCTGGTCACAGCCGCTATCGTGGCTCTGGCTACGCCACCGATCGTCGGCCAGGGGTTCGCCGAGCTGGACAACGAGGGAGGCGGCGGAGCCGTGGCCACTGCCGGGGCGACGGCCGCTCCGAGCGACGACGACAGTGAAGCCGGGCAGCCGGCTCCCGCACCGCTCCCGGGCCAGGCACAGCAATCCACGATCCTGCGGTTGATGGTGGCCGCGGCGGCGGCTGCCGTGGGGGCTTCGCTGCTGGGCCTGCTCGGCGCGGGGCGGCTGGTCCGACCTCTCACCCGACTCGAGCAGGCGGCCTCGGGTGTGGCTCGCGGCGACCTGACGCGGCGATCCGGGCTGGCGGATCGCAGCGATGAGTTCGGTCAGCTGGGCCGGACCTTCGATTCGATGGCCGGCGAGCTGGAGCGCGCCGAGGAGACGAGGCGGGGCTTCCTCCAGGACGCCGCCCATGAGCTCAGGACGCCGCTGGCGGTGATCGACGCGACGTCGAGCGCGATCCTCGACGGCGTGTACACGCCCGACCGCCGGCACATCGAGACGATCCGCGATCAGTCGCGGGTCCTGGCCCGGATCGTCGACGATCTGCGCACGATCAGTCTGGCCGAGGGCGGCCACCTGCCGCTGGAACGACGGACGGTGGACGTTGCCGCGACCCTGTCGTCCGTGGCCGCGGGCTTCGAGGCGCGGGCAGCCGCCGGCAGCGTGACTATCGCCGTGGATGCGCCGGGCGGTCTGGCAGTGGACGCCGATCCGGATCGAGTCCGCCAGATCGTGACGGCGCTGGTCGACAACGCGCTCCGCCACACGCCCGATGGGGGCACGGTGCGGCTGGTTGCGGCTCCGGCTGCCGTGGCAAAGGGACGCGGTGTGGGGCGGCGCGCAGTCCGCATCTCCGTCGAGGACACCGGGCCGGGCATCCCGCCCGAGGCCCTGCCCCGCGTCTTCGAGCGGTTCTTCCAGGCGGACCCATCGCACAGTCGCGGCGCCGGCACGAGCGGCCTGGGCCTGTCGATCGTGCAGGCGCTCGCGCAAGCCCAGGGCGGCCGGGCCGGCGCCGAGAATGGACCGAGCGGCGGAGCGCGGCTCTGGTTCGAGCTTCCGTCTGCTTCGGGCGGCGCGGGCGCCACGGCCTGAGCCGTGCGGGACATTCGCGAGGGTGTAGTAAGGGCATGGCGGTCGGGAGCGCATGTGGCGATACTGAAGCGCCGGCCGTGGTCGGGAGGCGTGGTGATTGCCGCCACGCAGGCGCCGATCGACCGTCCGGCGGGTCATCCTGCGCGACCGGCAGGCGCTACCGAAACGGGCGGGTCTTGCCGGGCTAATACTATCGAGGCAATCCAAAGCGCCGCGAACAGCCGGAGGGCTCAGAGATGATGGGCTGGGGCTACTCTCGACCGGTCGAACCGCTCGGCCCTCCCGGTCCGATCGGTCCGGAGAGAACCGAGACGATCGAGCTCGTGGGTCCCCACCTGCGAGTCTCGGGCGAGATCTCGCTTCTTCGTTTCACCCGGCTGTCGGATCTGATCAACCACAGCCGTGGCTTCGTCAAGCTGACCGGCGCCCGGCTCCTGCGACGCAACGGCAACCCAACCGGCATGGTCGTGGAGGAGCTGATGGTCAACCAGGACGAGATCACCTTCGTCGGCCAGAAAAAACAGGACGTCTCCACGGCCGAAACCGGCCTCGTCGGAGGCATGGACCGGCCGCTGATGCCGCGGGTGCCGCGCGAGCTCGTGATCTTCACGCCCGGCCATACGCTGACCGGAACCATCCACCTCTTCGAGGAGACGGACATCGCCACGTTCGTGGACTCGCCCGACCCGCGCTTCGTAGCCATGACCGCGGTCACGGCGCGCTCGCTGGCCGATCGCCGGGTCATCAGCCATTTCGGGCTGGTACTCGTGAACCGAACGCAGATGACGGCGGCATCGCTGCGCGAGCTTGCCGGCGGCACCGACGAAACGGGCATCGCAGTCGACTGAGGCCGCGGCGGGAAGACGGGGAGCTCACGCAGCAGCGCGGATCAGTCGGCGGGCCTCAAGCCGCGACGTGAATTCGGACGGTGGCCTGCAGGGCGTGGTGGGTGGCATCTGCCGAACAGGGCCAGCCTTCCATGAAATCCGCGACCGCGGCGGAAGCCAGCCCGGCCTCCGATGTTGTCCACCCGCCCGCAATGAGGACACGGCCGTCGGTGAGACGCGTGGCGGTGTGTCCAGTGCGAGCGGCAGACATCGAGCCTGTGGGGCTGAACCTGCCGGTCTTCGGGTCGTACAGCTCGGCCGAGGCAACCGGCTTGTAGTTGTTCTCAGCCCCGACCGATCCTCCGGCGACGAGAACGCGTCCGTCTGGCAGAAGTGTCGCGGTTGGGCCATCACGGGCGGTCTTCATCGAGCCGGTCAGGCTGAACGTGCCCGTCTTCGGGTCGTACAGCTCGGCCGAGGCCACGGCTCTGGAAACCCCTTCGTGGGACAGCGCCAATGCGACGAAGTCACCGCTATAAGCGACGGGGTCCGTGGTCGACCCGCCGACCAGGAGAACCAGGCCGTTGGGAAGAAGCGTCGCGGCCTGGTCGTAGCGTATGACGTTCATGCCGCCTGTCAGGCTGAACTTGCCGGCCTTCGGGTCGAACAGCTCGGCCGAGTAGGCGCGCTTCAAAGTGCCGCCCATGCCGCTACCGCCTGCGACCAGGACGAGCCCGTTCGGGAGCAAGGTCGCGGTCGGGCCGATGCGGCGGTAGACCATCGAGCCGGTCGGGCTGAAAGTGCCGGCCTCCGGGTCGTACAGCTCTGCAGCGTCCGACTCCCCGCCGTCGACCATGCCTCCGGCAATCAGGACGCAGCCGTCGCCAAGCAGGATTGCCGCGTGCTCGCCGCGCGCGGTGGTCATCGAGCCGGTCGGAATGAACCCGGGGCCACGCGCCGGTGACGGTGTGGGACTCGGCATGAGGCTGGCGCTCGCACTGGGCGTAGCCGCGAGAGTCGCGCCGGCGGTCGGCGATGCGCCGGTCGAGCCTCCGGCGCAGCCAGCGACCGCGAGAGCGACGACCAGACCCGCCAGGCCGAGGCGGGTCGCCCGAGGAGCCGGCTCGTAGCGTGGTCGCATCGGGCCGGTGTGGCACCGACCGAGGGTCTCGGCGGCATGAGAACGGATCCACATCTTGTGGCACCCCCCTGGTGGCCACCGGCGTTAGCGCCAACCGTTTCTCTGGGCCGGAACAGCTAACCCTGACCCGGCGACTCTAGCATGCGCGAGCGTACGGGAATGTACCCAGAGGGCAGCGGCCGTGGCTGGTCGGCGCCACTCCGCTTGAGATACCAGGCTAAGCTGAGCGCGAGTGAGGCGAAGGCCGCTCCGCCGTGCCGATGACGATCAAGGGTGACCCGCCCTCGGCGCGAAGCATTCGGGCGTTGAGTCCGCGCTCGTGCAGATCTCGGACGTAGGAGGCCTGCCGGCAACCCGATGCCCTACGGGGCGAGCCACACCCCGCCGTACCCTGGTCCCAGCGACGCCTTCGTGCCGGACGCGGTGTCGAACAGGTCGAGGCTGAACAACTTCGCGTCGTACCGACTCGCGATGGCAGCAGCTCCGTCGGGCGAGATGGCGCCCTGCGCCGAGAGACCCTCCTCGAGCTTGGCCGCGGAGCCAGTGGACGCGTCGACGAGCCACACCTGCATGCGATAGGTCGTGGTGGTCATTGTGGTGGCGACGATATGGGTCCCGACGACGCGGGCACTTCCCGGGAGGTAGCCGGCTGCCGGATCCATGCCCGTGACCGGTCGCACGACCCCGGCCGCGAAGTCGAGCACCTTGAAGGTGGCCGGTTTCGCGAGCGAATCGGTGTCGGTGAAGATCTGGACGGTTCCCGGGTCGCCGACCGCAACCGGCTGGAAACCGGCAAGCTCCGTCAGCACGCCAGCGGTTCCAGCTGCCGGATTCACCAGGACCCACTGCTGCGTGGCGCGTCCGTCCTTGTAGCCCACGATGGCCTGGGCATGGCCGACCGACCAGGTGATCCGCGTCATCGTGTCGATCGTCGCGGCGTTCGAGACGAGCGTGACTGTGCCCGTCGCGACGTCAACCAGGCTGATCCCTTTCGCGTCCACCACCAGCAGGTGGTTCGCGTCCTGGGCGAATTCCGGCCTCAGGACGCCGCTGGCGGTGAGCACCTCGTGGCTATCGCTGCCGTCGAGGCTCTCGGTCACCACCCTTATGGTGGCACCCTCGCGCACGGTGTAGACGAGGCGGGTCCCGTCGGGCGAGAAGGCCAGGCCGCCGGCGTTGCCGCCCCCGACCGGTCGAGCCACGGCGGGCACACCGGTCCGGATCAGCGTCAGATCTGGGGTATACGCCACCAGCGCGGTCTCGCCGGGACCGAACGTCGGGGCGATCAGGTTCTTGACGCCCAGGGAGGCGAAGTTCTGGAATGCACCGGTCTGCGTGTCGAGGAGGTACGCCGGCGTTCCCGAATCGACGCCGAGCACCCACCAGCGCCCACTGAGAACCAACGGGCGGATGTCCAGCGGACTCGTGCCACCGAAATCCAGCGTCTTCGTGGCGCCGGTGGCGAGGTTGGTGACCATCCACGTGTCCATTCCCTGGATGAGCACAGTCTGGCTGGCCCTGGTCTCGTAGAGCTGCATCGGCTCGTGCGGGAGCGGGACACGTCGAAGCTCGCGGCCGCCGGCATCGCCGACTACCACGACCGACGCCTTTCGAGGCGACTGCGTCGCACTCGGGATCAGCCAGGCAATGGTCGTGGAGGCCTTTGCGGTGGGCGTCGCGCTCGCGGGCGACGTTGAGGTCGGCGCGATGGTCGAGGGGGCGGGGCCCGTCGGGCCTGGGGTGCTCCCACACGCGCCGACGGCGAGTGAGATGGTGATGATGCCAGCCGTCAATCGCCGCAAGTGATTGATGGTGCGCATGGGCTGCCTCCCCGAGGTCCAGCAGTACACCTGGCCTGTTAGCCAACTGTAACGCCGATCGCACCACGACGAGCCGCGGCTGGAACGTTTGAAGGGTCTGCACTCGGCCTCGCGACCGCGGGTCTCGTCGCCGGCTGCGGCGTGGCAGGTGCCTCCCGGGCGGCCTACGGTCGGGTCGCCCATCGAGGCTCGGCTGATCCCCCGTTGGTGTCGGCGCCACTCCTCTTACCCCGACGCGATGCGACAGAGCGCCAGCGGGAGTGAGGGTTAGCGAACGTACGCGGGACCGCGCATCGCTCGCTGGTTGATGTACGCGCGGGCGCGTATCAGTCAGGGAATGTACCCAGAACCGCACACCGCTGACCGGTCAACGTACGCGCTGGTGGCGACCAACGAGTTCCGCGGCAACGGCAAGGAGCGCGGGAGTACCACAACGTGGTCGTCTGGGTTTGACGTCCATTTGGTCGTACTAGAAGCCAGGCCGGACCGCTCAGGCCGTCCCGCCTAGGGCGGGCCCAGTGGCGAGCTCAGTCCTCAGCTCACCGCTTTCTTCACGAGCGCGCCGATCCTTGCCTCGTCGGCGGCGGTCAACTCCGTCAGAGCGAAGGCGGTCGGCCACATGGCGCCTTCGTCGAGGTTCGCCTCGTCGCTGAAGCCGAACGTCGCGTACCTCGTGTTGAACTTCTGCGCGCTTTGGAAGAAGCAGACGACCTTGCCGTCCTTGGCATACGCGGGCATCCCGTACCAGAGTCTCGGCGAGAGGGCTGGTGCGCTGGCTTTCATGACAGCATGGAGCCGCTCGCCCATGGCGCGATCCGGTCCCGACATCTCGGCGATCTTCGCGAGCACGGCGCTTTCCCCGTCCGCCTTGTCCGCGCGCGGGCCGCGGCGCGCGGCCGCCTTTTGCTCTTGGACGCGCTCCTTCATCGCGACTCGTTCCTCGTCCGTGAATCCCTCGAACGTCTTGTCGATCGCGGTGGTGCTCTTGGCGGACTTCTGCGTGTCCTTCATTGCAGGTTTCCTCCTCTGCGAGTCTTGATAGGGACGACCCTCATGCAAGCGAGCCGCCGCGGCGGCGGCTTCTCCGAAACTGCTCGGTCGTGACCTGGGACCGCCTGGCCCAGGTCTGCGGCCAGTATCTCGGTAAACCCCGAGTTCTAATGCAGCCCGGCCCAGGCCGACCGCGTCGTGCAACCACATGTAGCCGCGTCCGGGACCGGCAGGCTCAACCCTGCAATCCTGTCTACCCACAAGAGGCGTGACAGGTCAACGTGACAGCTGTCACGAGGGTCGCCAGCGGCAGCCGTCGCGTCGTGGTCACTCCCCTGTCCCCGACCCGATGCGACAGAGCGCCAGCGTGGGCGAGTGTTCGCCAATGTCACTCGATGCGATCGAGCGCGGGCCGTTGGCTAGGAACTAGTCGTCGCCTCTGCACCGATGGCCGAGACGACCGGGATCTGGATCGTCACCGGCTCCGCGTAGGCGAACTCGAATGTCACCTCGACCGTCTGGCCGGCGGCCAGAGGCCCTGCCAGACCGCTCAGGACCATCTCGCCGTCCCCGGCTCGGAGCTGGATCGTCTCGTTGGCCTTGACAAGCCACCACGTCATCGGCGCCAGGCCGGGTATTCCGGTGACAGGATCCGTGGGTGCCGGCGAGCACCCGCAAGTCGCGTAGAGGCCTACGACCGCCGCGGCCGGGGACGAGCCTCCGAGGAGCTTGTCGTCGCGTCCGGTCCCGTTCCTGATCGAGGCCACCACGATGACGGGGTTGCCGTTGCCCGGTATCGGAAAGGCCTGCGCGTCGATGATGTTCATGCCGCTTCCGCGTGATGTCGGGGCGGTCGACAGGGTGGTCGCCGGCGCGACGCATCCGGCAACGGCGAGTAGAGCGAGGCAGAGAACCGCAGCTCTGGTCACGTCGGATGGACGCTGGATGGCGTGTACAGGTTGCATCGCCCGCACTCTACCTCACCGATCGGCCGATCGGACCTGGCTGCCATTCTCGATTCGTGTGCTCCTTCACGTCAGGTACCGCTGCCGTGGGACGGTGTGCCCTTCCCGGACGCGAACGCGGCCGCTCCGTGGCTCGCTGCGACGACGGTGTTGGAGGGGGCCCGCGGGGGACGAAGGTGGAAGACGGCGGGAGCGCCGCCTGGAGCGGCCGACACAGCGCCGCAGGCGCTCCAGAGGCCGCGGCAGGCGGACTTCCGCCGGCTGACCCGCGCTACTGCGTGAACTCCCCCAGCGCCGCCAGGCGCGTAAACCGCCGCGGAATCAAACGAGCCGGCCCCGAGGGACCGGCTCGTTTCGTTGGCTGAGGTTACGGCTTGACGCCCGCCAGGGCCTTGCGACCGAGGTAGAGCGACCCGTCGCCCAGCTCTTCCTCGATGCGAAGGAGCCGGTTGTACTTCGCGACCCGCTCGGAACGAGACGGGGCGCCGGTCTTGATCTGGGCGGTGCCCATCGCCACGACGAAGTCGGCGATCGTGGTGTCCTCGGTTTCACCGGAGCGGTGGCTGACCATGGCCGTCCAGCCGGCGCGTCGCGCCATCGCGATCGCATCGACTGTCTCGGTCACCGTGCCGATCTGGTTGAGCTTGATCAGGACCGAGTTCGCGCACGACTCTCGGATACCGCGGGCGATGAACTCCGGGTTGGTGACGAAGATGTCGTCGCCGACGAGCTGGACCTTGGAGCCGAGCCGCTTTGTCTGCTCGGCCCAGCCGGCCCAGTCGTCCTCAGCCAGGCCGTCCTCGAGGGAGATGATCGGATACTTGGCGATCCACTTTTCCCACAGGTCGATGAGCTGTCCGGAGTCGAGGGTCCGGCCCTCGCGCTCGAGGCGGTACTGGCCGGTGACACCCTCGGTTCCGGTCCCTTCAACGAGAATTGAGCTGGTGGCCGGGTCCAACGCAATGGCCACTTCGTCGCCCGGCTTGTAGCCGGCTTTCTCGATGGCCCGCAGGATGACCTCGACCGCGGCTTCGTTCGACGGCAGCGACGGCGCGAAACCGCCCTCGTCGCCCTGGCCGACCGAGAAGCCCTCGGCGCTCAGGATCGACTTGAGGGCGTGGAAGACCTCGGCGCCCGCTCGCAGCGCGTCGGCGAAAGTATCGACGCCGACCGGAGCGACCATGAACTCCTGGAAGTCCGTGGAGTTCAAGGCGTGCTTGCCGCCGTTGAGGATGTTGAAGAACGGGACAGGCACGATGCGCGCGCCCACGCCGCCGAGGTAGCGGTAGAGCGGCATCTCGTAGCTGGCCGCGACCGCGTGCGCCGCCGCGAGGGAGACGCCGAGGATCGCGTTGGCGCCGAGCTTGCCCTTGTTGGGCGTGCCGTCGAGGGCGATCAGCGCCGCGTCGAGGCCGGCCTGATCGGCCGCGTCAGTGCCGAGCAACTCGGGGGCGATGATCTCGCGGACGTTGGCCACCGCCTTGAGCACGCCCTTGCCGCCGTACCTGGTCTTGTCGCCGTCGCGCAGCTCGACCGCCTCGTTGGCACCGGTGGAGGCGCCCGACGGAACGGCCGCGCGGCCGACTGACCCATCGACCAGGACGACGTCGACCTCGATGGTCGGGTTGCCGCGCGAGTCGAGGATCTGGCGGGCTTCGATCAGATCGATAGATGTCATCACTTGCTCCCAGCCGCAGGACGATCGAGCAGCACGGCCACGCCGGGCAGCTCCTTGCCTTCGAGGAATTCGAGCGACGCGCCGCCGCCCGTGGAGATGTGGGTCATCTTGTTGGCCAGACCCTGCTGCTCGACGGCGGCCACGGAGTCGCCGCCACCGACGACCACGGTCGCACCGGCCTGGGCACGCCCGGCGAGGAAGCGAGCGATCTCCCGGGTGCCGACCGAGAAGGTCGGGATCTCGAAGACGCCGAGCGGCCCGTTCCAGAAGACCGTCTTGACCGGCTCGAGAGCCTTGCGCATGGCTTCGAGACTCTGCTTGCCGACGTCGACGATGTTCCAGGAGGCGGGGACCTTGTCGGCTGGAACGGTCTTGTACTCGCTGCCCCGGGTCACTTCCTTGGCCACGACCACGTCGCTTGGCAGGACGATCTTGGTCCCGTGCGCGGCCGCCGACTCCATGATCGCCCGGGCGTCCTCGACGCGATCGGGCTCAACCAGGCTCTTGCCGACCTGCTTGCCCTGGGCGAGCAGGAAGGTGTTGGCCATGCCGCCGCCGATAACGAGAACGTCGACCTTGTCGACCAGGTTCCGCAGAACCTGGATCTTCCCGGAGACCTTGGCGCCGCCGATGATCGCGGCGAAGGGTCGCTCCGGGTTCTCCATGAGCTTGCCCAGGAACTCGATCTCCTTCTCCATCAGGAGGCCCGCGTATGCCGGCAGGATGTGGGCGATGCCCTCCGTCGAGGCGTGGGCGCGATGGGCGGTGCCGAACGCGTCGTTGACATAGACGTCGGCGTAGCTGGCCAGCGCCTTCGCGAACGCGGGATCGTTCTTCTCTTCCTCGGCGTGGAAGCGAAGGTTCTCGAGGAGGATGCACTCGCCCGGCTTGAGGCGCTTGATCGCGTCTTCCGTGCCGGCGCCGAGGGCGTCGCCCGTGACGGGAACGGGCATCTTGAGCAGCTGCGATAGCCGCTCGGCCACGGGCCGCAGGCGCATGCTGTCCTGGACCTTACCGTCGGGCCGGCCGAGATGGCTGGCAAGAATGACGATCGCCCCCTGCGCGAGCAGCGCCCTGATCGTCGGCAATGCGGCCACGATCCGGCTGTCGTCGGTGATCTTGCCGTCCTCGAGCGGAACGTTGAAATCCACGCGGACGAAGACGCGCTTTCCGGCGGCGTCCAGGTCGCGGATCGTGAGCTTGTTCATCGTTACCTCGGGTTTGGCTGAGCGGGGATCGGGACGGGCGGCCGTTCCATCCGCCCCGATCCGGTGCGTGACGCCGATTACAGGCGCTCGGCGATGAACTTGGTCAGGTCGGCAATGCGGCAGCTGTAGCCCCACTCGTTGTCGTACCAGGCCAGGACCTTGGCGAACTTGCCCGTGCCGCCGATGACCATCGTCAGGGCGGAGTCGACGATCGCGGATCGGGTGTCGCCCCGGAAGTCGACGGAGACGAGCGGCTCGTCGGAGACTCCTAGGATGCCCTTCATGGGACCGGCCTCGGCCTTGCGGAAGGCATCGTTGATCGACTGCGGGCTGGCCTCGTCGCGGAGCTCGACGGCGAAGTCGACGATGCTCACGGTCGGGGTCGGGACACGCAGGCTGAAGCCGTCGAGCTTGCCCTTGAGCTCGGGGATGACGAGCGAGAGAGCCTTGGCCGCGCCGGTGGTCGTCGGGATCATGTTCAGGCCGGCCGAGCGGGCGCGGCGAGGATCCTTGTGGGCGACATCCAGGATGCGCTGGTCGTTGGTGTAGCTGTGGATGGTGTTCATGAGGCCCTTGTCGATCCCGAACGTGTCGTTGAGGACCTTGGCCACCGGCGCCAGGCAGTTGGTCGTGCAGCTGGCGTTGCTGATGATCACGTGCTTGGCCGAGTCGTACTTGTCGTCGTTGACGCCAAGGACGATCGTGACGTCCTCGCCCTTGGCCGGGGCGCTGATGAGAACTTTTCTCGCGCCGGCAGTGATGTGAGCGCGGGCCTTGTCGGCCTCGGTGAACTTGCCCGTCGACTCGATGACGATATCGACCCCGAGGTCCTTCCAGGGGAGTTGCGACGGATCAGTCACCTGGAAGACCTTGATGGCCTTGCCGTTGACCACGATCGAGTCGTCGGTGTGAGTCACGGTGCCGTCGAAGTTGCCGTAGGTGGAGTCGTGCGCGAAGAGGAGCGCGTTGGTCGGGACGTCCACGATGTCGTTGACGGCCACGACCTCGAGCCCGGGGGCGCGCTCGAGAATCGCCTTCAGCGACTGCCGGCCGATACGACCGAAACCGTTGATGCCGACGCGAACTGCCATGTCTGATCCTCCAGGAGAAAGTTGCCGCGCCCGGATCAACCGTTCTGCGCGGATGTGGACGTTGGCCGATCGCCGCGCCAGGCGGGGTCGCCAAGGCGTGCGATCACGAGCGGGTGACAACCGGCCAGGCCGACGTCCGCGCCGAGCTCGGCCTGGACGATCTGGACCCGGCTTCGGGGCATCTTGAAAGCGGTCGTGGCCACCTCCTCCCGGGCGGGGTAGAGCAGCCGCGCTCCCTGTGCGTCCGAGATGGAGCCTCCAACCACGATTCGAGTCGGATTGAGGGCGTCGACGAATCCGACGCAGGCCACGGCGAAGGCGCGCCGACCGCGCTCGAGGATCGCGTGGCAGGTTTCGTCGCCCTCGTCCTCGCCCTCGGCGATGTCCTTGGCATCGATCGCGTCGATGCCCTCCTCCTCGGCCAGGGCCGTGAGGAAGGGGCTGTGGCCCTCCGCGACGGCCTGACGAGCGATGCGGGCCATGGCCGCCCCGCCGAGGAACGCCTCCAGATGTCCGACCGCGCCGCAAGGGCACAGGCCGTCCATGGCGACGGGCATGTGGCCGAGCTCCCCGGCGGTGCCGTCGGGGCCGTGGAGGATGCGGCCCTCCGAGACGATCGATCCCCCCACGCCGGTGGAGACGGTCAGGTAGATGAAGTCGGAGCAACCGCGAGCCGCCCCGAACGCCATCTCGCCCAGGGCGGCGACGTTGGCATCGCGATCGAGGAAAGCGGGCAGGCCCATCGCGCGGGCCACCTCCGCCGCGATGGCGACGTCATGGAACCCGTGGCCCATGTTGGGTGTCTGCAGGACCACGCCGCGCCACGGATCGACCGGGCCTGGGCTGGAGATCCCGACGCCGACGATCGCCTCGCGGACACCGGCAGGAGCGCCGTCCCGAGCCTCGGTCAAAGCCGCCACGCAGGCGCGGAGGATCGCCGCGGGGCCTTCCGCCACGGGCGTGTAACCCTGGGCGCGAGCGATCCGCGTGCCATCGTCGACCACGACAGCTGCGCGTATCTGCGTGCCGCCGACGTCGAGCGCGAGGACAGGCCGTTCTGACAAGGAAGAACCTCGTCCGTTGGGGATTCGGTGGGATGCGCGCCAATTCTAGCAAAGCGGATTCGGGCGCCAGCGGGCCGGTCGGCCCATTAGGAGCGTCTGCTCCGACCGGGCGCGGTGTGACGCCCATCACGCTCACGGAGGCCGCTTGTGCCGTTCGGCCCTGTCCTGTCCGGGACAAGGAGCGACCCCCGACGTTGCGGGGGTCGCGGTAGCGCCGAGTTAGGGAGCGGCTAGCCTCCGATTCGGGTCACCTTGCCGCCGCAGACGGGGCACAGACCCTGAGTTGCGGGTTTCCCGTTCTTCATCGTGATCTTCTGGGGGTTCTTGATCTCGACCATCTTCTTGTCTTTGACGCAGTAGCCCTCTGCCATGTCGTTCAGCCTCCCAGTGTCGATGCCAAACGGGGCGCTGGCGCCCCTGATCTCGCGCTAGCGCCTCAGGCAGGACGGCCTGAGGACGGCGATGTGAAGAACATCGGGCGCAACCGGTGGCGGCCTCTTTCAACCGCTCGCGGTCGAACCCGCAAACCCTGAGAACTCCGCAACGATGCGGTGGGGAAGTGAGCCCCGATCGACTCGCCGGGGCCGAGTTCGCTCCGCTGCTGCCGGGCTCCATTGTGGGGCACGCGGGTGACCGCGTTCGGCAATACCTCGTCCCCCGTTGCTGGTGCACAAAGCTGGGCACCTGCGGCGGAGCATAGACGGCGCCAAACTTGAGCGTCAAGCGCGCCGTTGGCGGTGGCACAGGACGGGCGGCCGAGGCGAGGACGCTCGCCGGCGGTGTGCGAGGTCATCTGGGGGCAACATCTCCCGCGTCCCGGGGACCTCGAGTGAGCGGCGAAGGTCGCTTCGGACAGCGCGGGAGACGACCTCCTCGGGCGATCAGCGCGGCCGCCAGCCCCAGGAGCGCGAGCATCGCCAGGCCTCCGCCGAAGATGGGGAGGATGTCGACCGGGTTCGGGCCGGCCGGACTGCCGGCCGGACGCGCCAGCCCATGTGCCTGGCCTCGCGCGGCGGGTGCCTCGCCCTCCAATCCGGACGCCTCCGACGCCGCCGCCTCGGCAGACGGAGAGGCACCGTCCGAGGGACCGGCCGAGGAGCCGGCCGCGCCCGAGCCCGGGCCGGCGAGGGCCGCGATCCGATCGGGATCGACCTCGATCAGCCAGCCATCGGCGTCGCGCGACACCTGCCCCGTCACCTCGACGGCGTCGCCGGGCTCGAGCAGCGAGATCGCGTCCGACGCGGCTGCGCCACCGAGACGGACACGGCCCGTGCCGTCGTCGAGCGTCGCGGTTCCGGGGCCGGTCTCCACGATCAGGCCGGCGACCGTGGCGGTGCCGCCCTCGCGGCTCGGGATCTCCGATACGGGAGTGAGCCGGGCATCGGTGGCGGTGGCGGGTGCGCCCGAGGCCCCGGACCACGCCGCCTGCCCGGCATCGGCGGCGCCGGCAGTCTGGCGGGGAGCGGCCGGAGCTGGCCCGAGGATCATGTCCGCAGCGGACCGCGGGAGCAGCGAGAAGGCGCTCGAATCGGAGGTTGAACGGCGGACGATGCCCGTGACCAGCGCCAGCCGCCCCGCGACCAGGCCCGTCGGGGAGATCCCTGCGCCTGGCTCGCCGAGCACGGCGACCGTCTGCCCGCTCACCGTCAGGTCGGCTCGCCAGCGCGAGCCTGCCCGCGTGAGGCGCGCGACGTGGCCGCAAACCGCGACGAGCTGCCACTCGTGCTCCGGCCCGAGGACGCCCGCGACCTGGCGCGGTGGCATCGCCACGCCGTCGCCGCGCCCTTCGACGAGAGTGGCGACGACCCGACGCCCGCTGTGCAGGCTGCCGGTCTTGCCGACGATGCGGACACCGGCGCCGACCCGAGGGCTCGCAGTTCCGTCCGGCAGGACGACAGCCACCGCCGCAGTCCCATCGTCGACCACGATGGTCGGGCCGCCCCAGTCGATGACCCCGGCCGACGCGGTCACAGTCGCCTCCACGTCCACGGTCCGACCCCGAACCGCGAGCCCCGTGGCCAGGTCGTGGTAGACGGCGTTGGGGGTGGGCGTGGCCGTGGGACGCGCGGTCGCGGCAGCGGACGGCGCGCCTGTCGGGCTCGGCGAGGGGAGGGCGAGGACGGTGAGGTCGCTCCGCATTCTCAGCCACAACCGATAGCCGTCCTCGCGGCCGAGGGCCGTGGCGTGCTGCCCGACGATGCCCGTGAGCGCGACCCGTTCGCCGAGGGCCACGTCCCCCTTGAAGATGCCCGACAGCGGATCGGCGAGGACACGGCGCTCGGTCTGGCCGTCGCCCAGGGTGATGGCGAGCCGCCCGCCGTCCGTGGTGACGGAGTCGATCGTTCCCTCCACGGTCACCAGCGAGCCCTCCAGCCGCTCGCCGATATCCGGCAGCGTCGCGGGGATCGGCGTGGGGGCCGAGTCCGGAGGACCGAGCCGGAGCCACTCCAGTTCGCGGACCTCGAGCTGGCCGTACGGAGCCGCGAGGACACCGACGATGTCGATGGACCGGCCGATCTCGACGCCGTCGACCGGCGCGGTCAGACGGACGAAGATCCCGCCCGACGAATCGGCGATCGCCAGCAGGTTGTCGGCACCCACCGGACCGGTCGACACGGTAACCACGCCGGCCAGATGGACGAGGGTTCCGGGAGCCTGGGACCGCGCGGCCGCAATCGACTCGAGATCGACGGCGGGGTCGCTGGGCGCCGGCGAGGCGATCGTCGGCACGACTGTCGGTTCGAGGGTGAGCGTCACCGTGGGCGTCGCGCTGGGGGCCGCCGTGGGTTCGCGGGTTGGCTCGACCGTTGGTTCGGCCGTCGGGCTTGCGAGCGGCGTCGCCGAATCGGTCGGCCCCGGCGAGACGGTCTGGTCCAGCGAGGGTGTCGCGGTCGGCGGAGGCGAGCTCGAGGGAGCCGGCACCGGAGTCGAAGCCAGCGACTGCGGGACCGGGTTCGACCGGACCGTCCAGTCCGAGGCGTTGTCGTTCGTATCGACCCAGTTGCCAGCCGTGCCCCCCGGCCGGCGCTCCAGGCTGGACCCGGCCGGCGGAGCAGGCGCGACCACGCCCTCGACATATGAGTTGCCCGCCGTCCCCCAGCCGACCGAATCGATCACCGCTCCGCCGACGTGGCGGAGAGCCAGCGACCCACCGTCGCTCGCAAGGCCGCCCGTGTAGGCGGCATCGGCCATTGGCCCGTAGACCCCCGCAGAATTGGCGACCAGCAGGTGGGCCCCGGGCGCGAGCGGGAGCGGCGGGGCGAAGGCCGCCTTGCGCGTCGTCGTGGCACCCGACGCCGTGACGTAGATCAGCTCGCAGTCGCCCAGGTCGCTCGTGACGGCCCCCGCGTTGTAGATCTCCACGTACTCGTCCGAGGCGGAGGCGCCGCCAGTGACCGCTTCGGCCAGAACCAGGCCGGTGGAAGCCGGCCAGGCCACCGACGAGACGGCATAGCCGGGCAGCACGGTGGCGGATAGAGCGGCCACCGAGACAAGGAGCGAGACCAGAACGACGGCAACCCCGCGCGAAGCGGACATTCGGGCACCTCAGGGCGTCTTGCCGGCGGGGAAGGTCGCGCATGTTCTACTCGCCGCGGCTTATCTGCGGCTTCACTGCGGCATCACGGGCCCAAGTGCGCGCACCCGGCGAGCCCTCGCTTGCCGCGCCCGGATTCGCCGTTCGCTGCGCGGCCTGTGACCGAGAGCGCCATCGACTACCATTCCGACCGCGCCGTTCTCGTCCCGACCGACGCCTGATCTGCCTGTCCGATTCGACCAGAGGAGAGATCGTGGCCCGCGCCAAGAGGACCGATCGAGCTGAGGCGCGCCGCCAGTACCGCGCCTACCTTCAGGCCAAGGCCGAGGCCGAAGGCGCCGCGGTCGAGGAGGACTTCGCGCCCGCAGGTCAGAAGAGCGCGAAGGCGAGTCGTCCCGCCACGGCCGCCGTCGTGAGACCGGGTCAGAAAGTCGGGTTCCTGTCCGCCTTCAAGCTGGCCACGCGGCCGGTCCACTACATCGACGACCTTCGTTACGCCCCGACCCTGATCACGCGGACCAATGCCATCTGGCCGTCGGCCCTGATCAGCATTGGCGCCCTGGCATTCGGGCTCACGCGGACCGACTACAAGGACGGCTCGATCCAGTTCCTCCTCAACTTCGCCCTGCCGATGGTTCCGTTGATCCAGCCGATGCTCGCAGGGTTCCTCGCCCCGCGGGCCACCTGGCTGGCCGGCCTCATCTCCGGGCTGATCTCGGGCGTCTGTTTCGAGATCCTGTTCATGTGGTACACCTCGGGCCACCTGACGAACCTGCCGGCCGACGTCAAGCTCCCGGCCTCCGATTACGTTCCCTTCACGGTTCAGGTGTTCCTCACCGCATTGACCTTCGGCTCACTCATGGGCGCCGGATCCGGCTGGTACAAGCGCTTCCTGAGCCTGGCCGCGCCCGCCTCGCCCAGGACTCAGCAGCGCCCCGGATCTCAGAAGCCAGCTGCGCGACCTTCGCGTCGTCCGGCCGCTCGACGCTGACGCTCGACCGTCAGCCGCGCCGCATCCCGCTGTAGCCCAGGGCGCGCACACCCTCGGGCCGTGCCGGGCCGCCGACCCTCTCCGCCTCGACGGAGAGCGACCTGACCTCGCGCGCCACCACGTTCACGACGTTCGCCTCGCGCTGCAGCATCCCCTCCACGTAGAGCAGCGCGTGGCGCCGGACCACTCCCCGAAGACGCGCCCACGCGTCCGGCCAGAGCGTGACGTTGACCATGCCCGTCTCGTCCTCCAGGGCCAGGAAGACGGTGCCGCGGGCCGTCATCGGATGCTGGCGGGTTACGACCAGGCCGCCCAGCTTCACCGGGCCGGGGCCGCGGTCCGCCAGCGACGCGTTGGTCACGGCGCCGAGCCGATCCAGCGCGGGGCGGAAGAGCGAGACCACTTGCCGGCTGGCGTCGAGCGACAGCACCGCGTACGAGTCGCCGAGCCGCTCGCGCTCCGTCAGCGCGGGGAGCTCCGGCGCGGAGGTCGGCGGCAGGCGCAGGTCCATCGGCCGCCCGGCTGCGCCGCCGGTTCGGCCGCCGGTTCGGGCGCCCACCCGGCCCCGCGTCGCGCCCATGACCTCGTGCAACTGCCACAGCAGCTCCCGCCGCGGGCGGCCCAGCGAGTCGAGCGCCCCGGCCCGAATCAGCCGTTCGACCACCTCCTCGGGCAGCTCGGTGCGAGCCACGACGTCCGCCAGAGAGCGGTAGGGGCCGCGGGCCAGCTCGGCGTCCAGGCGCTCGGCGTGCTCGTCGCCGATCCCCTTCACCAGCGCCAGGCCCAGCCGGATCCCGTAGCCGGTCGCCGATTCGGGCGTCCAGCGCTCGCGCGACGCGGCCGAGGGCACGACGCAGCCGGACGAGCGGATCGCCGCCGGTCGACGGCCGATGCCCGCTTCGATCGCGGCGGCCCGCGGTCCGCGCCCGCCGTCGCTCCGCGCTGAAGCAGTGGCTGAGCGCTCCGCGAACGGCGATCGTAGCCCGCGTTCCGCCGTGTCGGGGAGGGGCTCGCCGTCGCGCCCGACCCACTCCGTCGTCGTCTTGTAGCTCGACTCGTTGATGTCCACCGGCAGGACCGCAACGCCGTGCCGCTTCGCGTCGTTGATCAGCACCTCCACCGGGTAGAAGCCCATCGGCTGGGCGTTGATCAGCCCGACCGTGAACTGGGTCGGGTAGAAGAGCTTGAGGAAGGCCGACTCGTAGGCTGTTCGAGCAAAGGCCGCGGCATGGCTCTTGGCGAAGCCGAACGAGGCAAAGGCGGCGACCTGGCGAAAGAGCTCCTCGGCCTGCTCGTCGGTCAGCCCGTTGGTGGAGCGGCAGCCATCGACGAAACGCTGGTGGAGCTTCTCCATCTCGCGGCTCGAGCGCCACGTCCCCATCGCCCGCCGGAAGCCATCCGATTCGCCCGGGGAGAAGCCCGCCACGGCGATAGCGATCTGCATGACCTGCTCCTGGTACAGGATCACGCCGAGGGTCTCGCGCAGGACGGGCTCCAGGCTGGGATGGAGGTAGACGACCGGTTCGATGCCCTGACGGCGGCGCAGGTAAGGGTGGACGGCGTTGCCCTGGATCGGGCCCGGCCGGATGATCGCGACCTCCACGACCAGGTCGTCCAGGTTGGCCGGCTTCGACTTCGGCAGCGTTTGCATCTGGGCCCGGCTCTCGACCTGGAAGACGCCCACCGTGTCGGCCGCCTGGAGCATCTCGAAGACTTCGGGCACGTCCTCCGGCAGCCGATCGAGGTCGACGCAGACGGCGCAGTCGGACTCGATCAGCTGGAGGGTCTCGTCGATCGCGGCCAGCATGCCCAGGCCGAGCAGGTCGAGCTTGATCAGCTTCATCGTCTCGACGTCGCGCTTGTCGAACTGGACGACGACGCGATCCGGCATCGTGGCCCGCTCCAGCGGGGCGATATCGATCAGCGGCGCGGCGGTCACGAGCATCCCGCCGGAGTGAATCGAGAGGTGGCGCGGAAAGCCGTCGATGCGGGCGCAGAACGCCAGCCAGCGCTCCCAGTCCGGCATCCCCGCCGTGGACCCGCGCCGCACTTCGGCCGGCACCTCCGGCCGCGGCTGGACCCTCGCCACGCTCGAGTGCGGCTCCGGCCGAGCCAATCCCGTAACCTCCGTTGCGGCCGTGGCGACATTCGCGACGGCCGCGGCTGGCCGGCCGCCGGCGACTCGCGGCCCGCGGTCGCCGTCGCCATCGTTCCGCGCTAAAGCGGTGGCTGAGCGCTCCGCGAACGGCGGCTGCGTGCCGCTTTTCGCCGCCCGTTCCGCCCGTTCCGCCCGTTCCGCCCCCCGTTCCGCGGCAAGCCAGGCGATGCTCGCCGCCGAGTCGCCCGGCCCGCCTTCGTCGTCCGACCCGATCGCCCGCCGCCGCGCCAGCCTGCGCTGCTGCTCGAGAGCCGACCCGCCACCCAGGTCCACGACTTGACCCGGGCCGCGCGCCACGCTGCCTCCACCTGCGTCGCTCCGCTCTCCTGCGCTATACGCATGGAGTGAGTAGTAAGTGGGAGGGTGGCCCGCGGAGAGCTCAGTGACCTGCCCTTTGGAGCGGGGCTTGGCCCGGTTGACCATCTGCGCACCGTCGCCAGGCCCCGATACGCGGTCGTACGGCCCGCTGGCACTCCCCGGGTGAGTATCAGGGAGAACCGCATCGCCAGGCCCCACCTCGACTGCGCGATCGGGGCCGCCCGGCTCCATTGCACCCACCCGATGAGTGTTGGGGAGAAACGGGCTCGCGTCGCGAGCGGTTGCCCCGGCAACACCCGAGACGAGGGCGCGGGAGGCGATTCGGCCGCCGCGAGGATGGTTCAGCTGGCCCATTCGGTCGATCAGGCCGCGTTCGCCTGCCCTTTCGGCCGCCTCGCCCCGTGCTGCTGCCGCCGCTGCCTCCGCCCCGGCCGCCGTCGCGGCTCCGGCCGTGGCGGCTCCGGCAGCCTCCGCCTCGCGTTCGACCGTCTGGGCGAAGAACTGGCCGAACCCGCCGTCCGCCTCCAGGTCCCGCCGGACCATCACCGAGTCGTACGTCTCGAGCGCCCTGGCGACTCGATCGACCAGCGGCCGCGGGAACCCGAGCGCGTACCCGACCTCGCGCACCGCCGACCTCGCCCGGTACGTGACCAGGTTGCAGACCATGCCGGTGTGCTCGGGTCCGTAGCGGCGGTAGACGTACTGGATGACCTCCTCCCGCCGCTCGGAGGAGAAGTCGATGTCGACATCCGGGTAGCTCGTTCGACCCTCGTTGATGAATCGCTCGAAGAGCAGGTTGTGGCGGATGGGGTCGACGCGGGTGATGCCCAGGACGTACGCCACGATCGAATCGGCGGCACTCCCCCGGCCCTGGGCCGGGATGCCGCGCTCCCGGGCGAATCGCATCAGGTCCCAGCAGATCAGGAAGAACTCGGCCAGGCCGGTCCGTTCGATCACGTCCAGCTCGTGAGCCAGCTGCCGCACCACCGGCGCAGAGATGGGGTGATACCGGCGGCGGGCGCCCTCGTGGCACAGGCCCTCGAGGTACGAAAACGGCGTGTGGCTGCTGGGAACGGGGAAACCCGGAAACCGGTAGCGCTCGAACCCAAGGTCAACCGAGCAGCTGGCGGCCAGCTCACCCGCGTTGCCGATTCCCTCCACCCAGGCCGCCGCGGTTCGGGCGTCCGCACCCGAGCTCCCGGGCGGCAATGCCATCAGCTCGTCGGCCGCCTTGAGGAACGCTTCTCCGTCCGGGCGCCGAAGGTCGCGCAGCTCGTCGAGCGTGCGGCCGTGGTGGATCGCGGTCAGGACGTCGTGGAGCTCCCGGCCCTCCGGATAGGCGTAGTGGACGTCGTTCGTGACCACGACCGGCAGGCCCATCTCTTCGGCGAGAAGCGCGGTCTCCGCCACGAGCCAGTCGTCGTCGGGCAGCAGATGGTGCTGGAGTTCCAGGAAGAAGCCGGCCGTGGCCGGGCCGTCGCCGCAGGAAGTGGCGCCACGCGTCCGGGGGCCGACCAATCCCCCACCGAAGAGCCGCTCATACCGTTCCGCGGCAGCCCGCGCCCCTGCCCGATCCCCGACCCGCAGCCGCCTGGCGATCTCGCCCTCGCGGCAGCCGGAGAGCGCCACCAGCCCGTCCGTGTGCGCAGCCAGCAGCTCCTGGCTGAAGCGCGGCATGGATTTCGTGCCGGCGAGGTTCGCCCTACTCACCAGGCGGCAGAGGCTGCGGTATCCCGCCGCGTTCCGAGCCAGCAGGACGAGGTGCGGGCCGCGCTGCCCCTCCCCGACCCCGCGCAGGTCCTCCTTGACCGCGTCCCGATGGCCGGGCAGCCGGGCGCGGTCCGGGCGCGGTCGCGCCGGCAGGCCATCGCCCCGCGGCCGCTCCCCGGGGATTGGCGCGATCGCCGGGGAGTGGCCGAGTGGTCGTCGCGGCGGCACCACGACCCCCGCCGGATCGGGCGCCGCCGCGTCCATCAGCTCGATCTCGATCCCAACGATCGGTCGCAGCCCTGCCTCCTGGGCCTCGGAGGCGAAGCGGACCACGCCGTAGAGGCCACCGTGGTCCGTGACCGCCAATCCGGAGAGCCCCAGTTCGACGGCGCGCCTGACCATCTCGTCCGGCGCAGAGGCGCCATCGAGGAACGAGAAGTGAGTGTGACAGTGGAGCTCGGCGTAGGAGGCCACCGGCGCCTCGTTGGGTCGGTCGGTTCGGTGGAAAGTTCAATAATAGAACATGTGTTCGCTTAGGCGAAGAGCGCACCGGGGCGGCGGCCCGGCCAGCCGGGTGCGTGCCGGCCGGCGAATCGGCCCTGCATGCGGTCACGGACGCGCCACACTCATCGGCGGCGGCCCGTCAGATCGACCCCACACGGCTACCGTCGAAGCACATCTAGCGCGATACTCACAACGACGCTGGCGGTCCTGGCCACGGTGCTTATCCTTGTGGGGCTGCCGATGGCAGTGGCCGCGCAAACGGCCTCGAGATAGTCGCTTCTCTGGCGACGATCCGGTGTGGTGGCCGGATCGCTCGACCTGTCGGGTGGCCTGGTGAGCTGGTCCCCGACCAGCAAGGCCCGTCGCTTCGGCGGCGGGCCTTGCTGTATAAGCCGTCCTGCGGGCGCGCCGGGCTCAGTCGTACAGGCGCTCCAGGTGCCAGGAGCCGTCGACTCGATCCAGGTAGATGAGAGCCAGCCAGCGAGGTCCCGCCACCTTGAAGTAGTCGCGGGCGATCGGCTGGTTCCACCAGCTCTCCTCCACACGCCAGCGATTGCACACCTCGACCGGCTCGCGGCGGCCGTTCCAGCGAAACGCCACGAGATCCCCGCTCGAGTCGAGTTCGGCGTCGATCGGTGGATGCTCGCGCAGCAGCCGGGTCATCGGCGGCGCTCGCGATCGGGAGCGGCGACGCCACCGCTGCCGACAGGGCGGCGCCACGACCAGCGCTGCTCGGCGAGCGGCGCCTCCGGATCGCCGATCTCCATCCAGCCGATTCGGTGCTCGCCGAAGCGGATCCCGAGCCGGGCCAGCTGCCAGCCGAGTCTCCCCGTCCTGCCCGTTTGTGGCGTGAACAACGTCAGCTGGGTGCCGGCGGCCGGCGCCACATCGCCCAGCTCGAGCTCGAGTCGAACGACCAGCGCCGGCGGTGGAGAAGCCTCGATCCGGGCCAGGAGCAGCCGCTCCACGGCCAGGCCTTCGGACGTGGGCTCGGGCAGGCGCTGGTCGATGACCAGCGCGGGCGGCGTCTCCCCGGGCACGAACGTGCCATCCAGCTCGAGAGTCAGCCGGGCCCGGCCGGCGGCCGCGCCGCGCCCGACCAGCTGATCGCCGAACGTGGCCGCGAGCCTGTGGAGCACGAAGCGCAGGGCTTCGATGTCGGCCACGGGCGGCTCGATGGGGAGCGCCAGGGCCATGCGCTCGGGGGCGCGGCGCGGCCGGAACGGCTCCGTCTCGAGGCCCCGTGCCCGCGCGTGGATCCACTCTCCCTCCGCCCCGAACCGCGCCACGACCGCGGAGAGCGGCAGCTCGGCGACCTGCCCGATCCGGCGCAAGCCGAACCGATCCAGGCGGGCCCGCACCTCCGGGTCGCGGCTCAACGTGGCGGCGGGGAGGAGCGCCAGGAAGTCCGCGTCCGCGCCCGGCTCCACGACGTGCAGCCGCACGCGGCCGGCCCCGGTCGTGGCCGCACCCGTTGCCGCGCCCGCGGTCCCGCCCGCCTTGCCGGCGAGCGACGCCGCCACGGCCGCCGCGAATCGCGTCCCGCCGATGCCCGCCAGGGGCGGCCCCGGCAGGACCTCCGCCAGCGCATCCCCGATCCGGCTCGCGATCAGCGGCTCAGGTCCCCATAGTCGCTCCAGCCCGTCGAGCTGCACCTCCGCCCGCCCGAAGCCCGGCGCGGTCGGGTCCGCCTCGGCAGCCACGCCCGGGCTGAAGCCGGCCAGTCGATCGAGCGCCGCCTCCAGGGCAGCGCCGTCAGCCTCCGGATTAGGGTCGAGGAATCGCGCCTCCGGCGCCAGCCGGTGGGCTGCGCCGAGCGGCATGCCCGGCCGAACCCCCAGCTCCAGCGCCGACCTGCTGGCGTCCAGGACCGGCCCATTCGTCCACGGCATGCCTCCCAGCACGATCGGCTCCGCCTCGAAGGGTACGGAGGACCGGGCGCGGGCCAGGCGAATGAGAAGGTGGGGCCAGTAGAGATGGAGAAGTCGCATCGGCGGGAACCGGAAGAGCTAGCTTGGGAGGAGACGGCGACGGCCGAACCGCCGAGGGGCCGGCGACCGGCCGCAAGCCACCGGGTGGGGCGGTCCCAAAGTGCGCGGCCCCGGGCGGCGGAACGGCAACGCGCGGCCCGCTTCCGGGCGCCATCTCTCCGAGCAGCTCGTCGCGAGCCAGGCACGCGTCCCGCGGGCCGCCATCCGCGTACATGATTCGAACCTCCGTCGCCCGCCCCGGCGGCCCGTACCGATCCCGCGAGACGCGCACCTCGGTCCGTTGCCCGACCACGTCCCGCCCGAGGCGGATCCACGCCCGCCGGCTCAGCTCCAGTCGGAGCGCGGCGATCTGGGCGAGCGCGCCGGTGATGGGCGCGGGCAGATTCGGCGGCTCGAGCACCAGCAGCTGGACCTCGGCTCGACGTGCCAGCGCCGCCAATCGGTGCAGTCGCTCGCCCAGAGCGGCCGCGGACAGACCCGCGCGATCGCCCGTAAGAGGCGGCAGGTCCAGCAGCAGCAGATCCACCGTTCGGTCCTGGAGGAGCATCGCCGCCATCGACAGCGCCTCCTCGAGAGTGTCCGGCGTGAGGACGACCAGCCATTCGAGCGCAACGCCCCGGGCTGCCGCTTCGACCGGGTCGAGGCTCCGCGCGAGGTCCAGGTAGGCCGCTATCCCGCCGGCGGCCTGGACCTGGGCGACGGCTCGCAGCCCGAGAGTGGTCTTGCCGCTAGTCCCGTCCCCCTGAAGGGCAGTCGTCGCGGTGCGAGGCAGTCCGCCCAAACCGAGGATCGCATCGAGCGCTCGAAAGCCGGTGGGGATCGCCCGCTCGTCCGCCGGAAACGGCGCAATCGCCGGGCGGCCCGTCGGCCGCACCTCGTCTTCCGGGATGGGCCGCGACGCCACCGCCAGCGCCCCCAGAACCTCCCCGCCCCAGCGCGGAGCCGCGCCACCCCAGCGATCCCGAAGGGTCGCGAGAGCAGCCTGGACGTTGGGGGAAGGGTTGGCCATGGGACTTTCAATAATAGAACATCTGTTCGCACAGTCAAGCCACCCCACCTGCCCGCCGCCCGCCCGGCTTCTCCGCTATACCCCCCGGGAGAGTGCCGAGGTCAGGGCCCGGGCTCCGGACCGGAGCCCGGCTCGTGCCGCCGACCGCCTCAATCCGGATCAGGCGTTCGGCGCCACATTCGTGACAGAAGATGGCATGAACCTCCCCTACTCTCTGCTCACGCCACACCGTTCCCTCACCCGGGCAATGCATCATGCCTTGCGGTACACTCCGTCACCGCCCACCGCCACATCCGGAGCCGTTCGACCTCGATGCCGCTGATCGAAGCCCGCGGGCTGACCAAGAAGTTCCGCCAGGCCGTCAAGGAACCCGGCCTCGTCGGCTCGCTCAAGCACTTCTTCATCCGCAAGTACCGCGACAAGATGGCGGTCGATCACATCGACCTGGAGGTCGAGGCCGGCGAGTCGGTGGCCTACCTGGGCCCCAACGGTGCCGGCAAGTCGACCACGATCAAGATGCTGACCGGCATCCTCGTGCCCACCGAGGGCAGTCTCGTCGTGGACGGGCTCGTGCCCTACCAGCGACGCCAGCAGAACGCCCGCAAGATGGGGGTCGTCTTCGGCCAGCGGACTCAGCTGTGGTGGGACATCCCCGTCATCGAGTCATTCAACCTGGCACGGGACATGTACGAGATCCCGCCTACGCGCTACAAGGAGAACCTGGGGCAGTTCACCGACATGCTGGGCCTGGCCGACTTCCTGACCATCCCGGCCGGCAAGATCTCGCTCGGCCAGCGGATGCGAGCGGACCTGTGCATGGCCCTCCTCCACGACCCCAAGCTGCTCTATCTCGACGAGCCCACGATCGGCCTGGACATCGCCGTCAAGGACAGCATCCGCAAGTTCATCCGCGGGCTCGTCGAGGAGCGCGGGACGACGGTCATGCTCACGACCCACGACCTCGGCGACATCGAGGACATCTGCAAGCGGATCGTGATCATCGACAACGGCAAGATCATCCACGACGGCGACCTGGCCACACTCAAGGACACCTATGCCCGCGACCGCGTCCTCCATTTCCAGCTGGCCGGACCGCCCGAATCGATGGACGCCATCTGCGCCGGCTTGCCGGCCTGCGAGCTGACGAGCGACGGCTTGCGGCTGTCCGTGCGGTTCGATCGGTTCGAATACGCCGCCGGCGAGATCGCCGCAGCGGTGATGCCGCACGTCGAGGTCGTCGACTTCCGGATCGACGAGCCTGAGGTGGAGGACCTGATTCGGAAGGTCTACCTGGGTCAGCTGAGCCTCGATTTCGGAGCCGAGACCGTGGCCGCGGCTACGGGGGCCTGAGATGGGCCGCCTCCGCAAGTACTCGGCGCTGGCCCGGACGAGCCTGGAGATCACCTTCGTCTACCGGGCCGGGTTCGCCGTGAACATGATCGGCACGATCTTCTATGTCGTGGCCATGTTCTATCTATGGCAGACCATCTTCCTGGGCAGCCCGGGCGCCCTCGGCGGCTTCACCTGGCCCGAGATGAAGGCCTACCTTCTGGTAGCCTTTCTGCTGAACTCGCTCCTGACCTGGTACAGCGAGTGGGTCATGGGCTCGGACATCCGGGACGGCATCGTCGCGATCGATCTCGCCCGCCCGATCGACATCCAGGCCAGCCGCTTCGCCCGTGCGATGGGCCCCGTGCCTTTCGAGTTCACCTCGGCCCTGGCCGTGGGGGCGATCGTTGCGTTCGTGTTCGGCGGCATCGCCCTGCCGGCAGATCCTGCCCACGTCGGGCTCTTCCTGATCAGCGCTGTCCTGGCCACCCTGATCAAGTTCGGGATCGTGTATTGCGTCTCGATGGCGGCCTTCTGGACGACGGGCACTGATGGGATCACGGTCGGGCGCACGGCCGTCCAGAACATCTTTTCGGGCGCCCTGATCCCGCTCGTCTTCTTCCCCGACTGGCTGCGGTCGATTGCGGCAGTCCTGCCCTTCCAAGGCCTCATCTCGACGCCGGCCCTGACCTACCTGGGCAAGCTCGACGGCCCGACCACGGCCCTGATGCTGGCCGTTCAGGCGGGATGGGCGGTCGGGCTGATCGTGCTCGGCCGGCTGGTCTGGCGGCGGGCCGTGAGAGCGGTGACGATCAATGGCGGCTAGGCTGCGGCCGGCTCGCCGGCTCGTCTACATCTACTTCCGCTGCCTCGGCCAGCAGATGAAAGCCATCCTGGCCTACGAGGCCGACTTCGCGATCCTGATGTTCTCGGCGGTCCTGGTGCAGATCGTAGGCTTCGCCTTCATCTGGGCGATCTTCCAGCGCATCCCGAGCGTCAACGGCTGGACCTTCTGGCAGGTCGTGATGATGTACGCCCTGATCTTCGTGACCGAGGGCGTAGGGTCTCTCTTCTTCGAGGGCACATGGCGGGTCTCGTACCTGGTCTACTCCGGCCAGTTCGACCAGGTGCTCCTGCGCCCGATCTCGCCGATAGTCCAGGTTCTGGCCGGGGCCGTCGGCTTCAACGGACTTGGGAACATAGTCACCGGCACGGTTCTCATCGGCATCAGCATGGCCAACGCCCCGGTCGAATGGACGCCCGGTCGGCTGCTCATGTTCGCGATCCTGCTCGTGAGCGCGTCGACGATCCGTGTCGCCATCAACCTCGGCTCGGCGGCCAGCGCCTTCTGGGTGCGCTCGCCGTGGAGCATGATCCCGGTGTTCGTCCACCAACTCGGGGACTTCGCCAAGTACCCGATCACGATCTACTCGATCGGCGTGCAGGCCCTCATCGTGGTGGCGGTTCCGTTCGCCTTCATCAGCTTCTTCCCGACGGCCTACGTCTTCGGAGTGGAGGCATGGAGCCTGGCCGGTCTGCTGACGCCGTTGGTTGCCATCTACTGCATGGTCATGGCGGTCGTGGTATTCCGCCTCGGGCTGCGCCGGTACGAGAGCACGGGCCACTGAGCCTGGCGCGGGTTCGCAGACGCTCAGCGGCCCCATGAATCGAGAAGCCCTGGCCAGCGGCCAGGGCTTCCGTACGGTCTGGGGCTCGGCGAGTGGCTACGAGGCTGGAACGGCGATCTTGTTCCCCGCGTCGTTGGCCTTAGTGATGTCGAACAGATACTCGAAGTCGGCGGAGCCACCCGACCCCGGACCCGCCACGCCACCCGTGGCCGTGACCTTCCAGCGGACGGGGTAACCGCCGCTCTTGGCGATCCAGATGTCGCCCGCCTGCACGAGACCATCCTGCTTTCCGTTCGCCGCCGTCACGCCCCAGTTGCCGACCATGAAGTTGAGGATCTGCGGAGCGGCCGTGTAGCGAGTCGTCAGGACGCCGTTCACCGTCTCGTCACCGGCAGCGGTGTAGTAGGGGGCGACCGAGGCGTCGAAGTAGTGGGCCAGCTGAACCGCCGGCCCGTAGCTGTCATAGGTCGTCGGCAGGTTCGCGTAGGGGCTCAGGTCCCAGGAGCTCCCGTTCTTGGTCCAGTTCTTGCCCTGGATCTCGATGATCTCAAGGTCCGTGTACGTGAACTGGACGGCGAAGCTCGGCTTGTTGACGACGGTGCCTGCGACCCCGGCGGTGCCAACGGAGGTCGCGTAGCTGCCGCCCTTGACCGTGAACTTGAACTTGTAGCTGGTCAGGCCGTTGAGCTGCGTCAGGGCATTCGCCAGGACCGGGTCGGCAGTGCGTCCGGCCACGGCCGTTGTCGGCGCGGCCGCCGTAGTGGCGGGCTGCGAGGCCGAGGCGCCGGCGGGACCGACAGTGGCCGGGCCGGGAGTCGCAGCCGACGAACCGCACGCCGCGGCCGCGATCGCCCCAGCGACCACGAGTGCAGACAGTCCTGCTGCGCGAGCTCGAGTAGACCGGGCCATTCGCATCTCCCTCGATATGGGACGCGGTCCGCCGTCGTGACGACCGCCGATCACCTACACGTTAGGAGGGTCCGTGGCGATGGCCCGCCGCTCAGGACCGTGGCGCGCCCGGCGCAACGAAGGGCCGGATCAGCCGGTCGGAGCACTGGCTCGGATCGCCGAAAGAGCAAGGGCTCGGTCGGCGGGGCCTGTGCTAGACTGCCCATCGCTCGCGTGGGGATGTAGCTCAGCTGGGAGAGCACCGCGTTCGCATCGCGGGGGTCAGGGGTTCGAGTCCCCTCATCTCCACCACCCCCCTTCGCACGTAATGCGCCCCATCGCCTGCGGCGCAGGGCGTGCCTGATGGGTCGAGAGCCTTGCCGGCGCTGGACCCACATGCGGCGAGCAGGCCGGCGACCAGAAGGCACGAGGGATCAGGGGTTCGGGACGATTGCCAGGCAGAAGGTGCCCCCACCGGCGATGGCGATAGCGCCGTTCAGAGCAGCCGGGAACGTCAACTGCCCGGAGTTCTTCGCGCCCCAGCCGATCAGGCTCCCATCCGACTTGAGGGCGAGGCTGGAGTTCCCGCCGGCCGCGAGGGAGGAGACGCCGGAGAGTCCGGCGGGGACGGTGGCCTGGCCCTGGCTGTTGTTGCCCCAGGCCGCGACCGTGCCGTCCGACTTGAGAGCGAGGCTGTGGTGGAGCCCGGCGGCGATCGCGGTGACTCCCGTGAGGCCGGCCGGGACGGTGGCCTGACCCGAAGTCTTGAGGCCCCACGCGACGACCGTGCCGTCCGACCGCAGAGCGAGGCTGTGCTCGTAGCCGGCGGCGATCGCGGTGACTCCCGTGAGGCCGGCCGGGACGGTGGCCTGACCCGAAGTGTTGTAGCCCCAGGCGACGACTGTCCCGTCCGACTTGAGCGCGAGGCTGTGGTAGGCGCCCGCGGCGATCGCGGTGACGCCCGATAGACCGGCCGGGACTTTGGCCTGGCCGTAGGCGTTTTGGCCCCAGGCCACGACCGTGCCGTTCGACCTGAGGGCAAGACTGTGGTAGTAGCCAGCGGCTATCGCGGTGACGCCTGACAGGCCGGCCGGAACCTTAGTCTGGCCCGAAGTGTTGAAGCCCCACGCGACGACCGTTCCGTTCGACCGCAGAGCGAGGCCGTGCTGGTAGCCGCCGGCGATTGCGATGACGCCCGAGAGGCCGGCCGGGACGGTGGTCTGGCCGTAGGTGTTCTGGCCCCAGGCAACCACAGTGCCGCTCTGGGCGCCCGCTGGCGCAGTGGCCGTGGAGTTGACGCTCTCGACGGCCGTCGGCAGCGTGGGGAGGGCGAGGGTTGCCGTAGCCGCCGCAGTCGGAACGTTCGCCGTCGTCGTCGCGGTCGGGACGTTCGCCGTCGTCGTCGCGGTCGGGACGTTCGCCGCCGTCGGCGTGGCGCCGCTCGACGTGCAAGCCGCAACGATCGCGAGCACTCCTCCGATGACGACCGCTCTCGCAATCCTGAACAGGGCGGCGGGGTGCCCGATCATCTGGACTCCTCCTGTGGGACGCAGGGCGGAGCCATAGCGAGAGGACCACGCCTCGCCCACCGTAGCCCAAGCCCTGGTTTCGTAACGCAAGCGCCCCGCCCTGTTGCACTGGCCGGGCTCTCGTCGGCCGGTTCGCCGTCTGTCGGGCGAGGTCCACCACCCCCTCTCGCGAGATTCCTCCGCCGGATCGCTGCGTGCAGCCGCGCCCGGCGCAGACATGGCCGGTACCCAGTAGACGGGCCGAATGTCCGCTGGCGAGACAACGCCTATCTCGTCGACCAGGAGCCGCAGCGGGCCCTGGTACGCGGATTGAACCCGAGCGCATCCGGGCCCGTCATATAGGGCATGATGTCGGCGACGAGGGCTGGGGAGAGGGGCATGGAAGGGTCAGGAGCAGGAACCGATACCTTGGCCGACGCTCGGGCGGTCGTCTTTGCTCGCCTGACTTCCGCTGGTCTCGCATCTTGCTACCGGCTCGCTACCGCCATCCTCGGCGACCCCGTGGAAGCCGAGGATGCCACGCACGAGGCGGCGGTCAGGGCCTGGGAACGCTGGGACTCGCTACGCAATGCCGACAGATTCGACCCTTGGTTCCAGAGAATCCTCGTCAACGAGTGCCGCGACCGCCTGCGCCGACGGAAGCTTCAGTTGCCGTCTCCGCAGCTGGTCGACCAGGGCGCGGCACGCGCCTACGCAGACGTCAGCGAGTCTCTCGCGGAGAGCCAGGCGCTCGCCGAGGCGTTGTCCCGGCTTGAATCGGACCAGCGCATCGTCATCGTCCTTCGCTTTTACCTTGGGCTCGATGAGCGCGAGATAGCGGCTCGCACCGGCGCGCGCGTGGGAACGGTCAAGTCGCGTCTGCACTACGCGCTGCGGGCGCTCCGGGCGGCCCGGGACGCCGTCGCACGGATCGATGGAGTCGAGCCATGAGCGAAGACGAGCTGGGTCGCCAGGTATCGGAGCTGATCCGAGCAAGCGCGGACGTGGAACTGCCTCCGAGCCTTGTCGCGAGCGTCGCCGACATCCCCGAGCTGGTCCGACGCCGCCATGACCGCCGAAAACCTCTCGTCACGACCGCCGCGATCTGTACCGGTGTCGTCCTCGCGGCCGCAGCGCTGATCGGCCCCCGGTTCTGGTCAAACCCCCCGGTCGCCGCTTCACCTACCGGTCCGATCCTGGCCACGAAGGTCCAAGTGCTAACCGTCGACGAACTCCGGGCCGCGATTGCGACCGAGCGGGCGGGCGGGTTGCAGCCTCAGGACGTGGTGGCGGATGTATCGATTGACGCCAGTCGCAAGACCGCCCCGCTCTCGCGCGAATGCGACCCTGTCGGCGCTTGCCAGGTGATCGGCACGCTCCACGGTTTCGATGATGCCGATGGGGCCGTAGCGATCAGGCAGGAGGATAGGGTTCTGCCACCGGCCTCAGACACGGCAGCCCTGCAGGCACCCGTAGCCCTGCGGCTGACCGGTCGAGGTCCGGTCGAGTTCCTGGGGCATGTGCGATCCGCGCCATCGGGTTCGCCCACCTGGTCGGTCGCCCAAGCCCTCGCGGATACGGCGACCGCAGCCGACGAGCAGGTCGTGGGGGTCAATGGCTGGCTGGGAGGTGGAATCGAGCCGTCATGTGGACCGGCCCCACAAGGCACGGTCCCTCCGCAGCCCTTCGATTGCCAGATCCGAGACTATCTCACCCCCGACTCCAGGCGATTGGTGACCGCCGTGGGCAGCAATGGGTACTCCTATGCCGCTCCCCGCGACGGAATCCCGGTACAAGAGGGGGCTTACGAGACGTATGCCCCGAACCCTTCGTACAGCGACGCCAACAAGGATGCCCGTCAGGCTACCTACTTGCTGCGCATGGTCGCCTACGAGGCACCGGATTGCGTGAACTGCCGGAGCTGGCTTGTCGTGGGCCGGTTGGACGCGTCGGCAATGGAGTCTTCGACGGAAGCTGGCCCAATCGTCCGGTCGGCGGCGGAGCTGGAACGACTGGTCAGCTCGGACAGGTCGCAGTGGGTAGGCAAAGCCGTGTACGTCGACGGCGTCGTGACTCCGGAAACGCGGGGCAACGGCGGGGGTTGTGGGACGTCCAGCCTGTGCCAGATCGGCACCCTTGAGAGCACCTCAGAGAAGGTCTTTGCGTCACCATATACCGTCTCGATGCTGCCGTCCGAAGCTGACTTCATGACCAGTGGCGTGCTCGCGCTCAAGGTTCGTCAGGATGGCCTCGAATACGTGGGCTACGCGGGCTACAACACGGACAACTCGTTCTACTTCACGCCCGCCCAGCTCGCCGACCCGCAAGAGTTGAACCATGCCCCGCTCCTGATCGTCGTGGCGAAGGGTTGGCTCGTGGATGGCGGATTGCACTCGTGCGCCTCCGCGACCGGCTCCCAGGACCTTTCGGACACTCCGTTCGAGGCCTGCCCGGAGGCATGGCTCGCCACGAACGCGGACCAGCCCGTGAGCTCGACCGATGCTGGCGGCTCGACGATCACGGCGCCCTCCGAGGCCGTCCGGGTCCAGCCAGAGGCCTACGCCGAATTCGCACCGAATCCCTCCCTGGAGCCGACCGGAGTCGCCCACGTTCCGCGCTTCGGCACCTTCCTGCTGCGCCTCGTCCAGAACCCGCAAACGGGCTCCAACAATCAGTCCGGCTGGCAAGTCGTAGCAAGGCTGGATCCCTGAGAAACCTCGCCGCGATTCGGCGCGAGCCCGCGGATGGTTGGTTGTCCCTCAACTACGCCGGAGCCGCGAAGGGAGTCGACCCGTCACCCCAAATCGGTGGATCACCCCTCGGTCTCGCTGGCTCCCAGAATGCGCTATTGCCCTGCTGCCCGAGTGGGCGCGGAAGACTTGTCTCGTGCGGGACGCCGCCTGGCCTGGTCGACCACCCTTCCCACCGCCAACGAGCGTCGGACCGTTCCGGCCGGGCGGTTCGCCGTCAGTCGGGCGAGGACCACCACCCCCTTCGACGATCGACAAAGAGCGAGGCCCCGACCGAATGGCCGGGGCCTCGTGAGTGTCTACGCGGGCCGCGAGGATCGCGGCCTGTCTGAGTGGGCGATCAGACCTTCGGAGCGGTGATCTTGTTGTTCGGATCGTTGACGTTGGTGATGTCGAAGAGGATCTCGTAGACGACCGCGCCACTCGACGTGGCGATGATCGCCATGCTGACCGGATAGCCGCCGTCCGTGGCGATCCAGAGGTCGGCCGTCCACGTGGCGCCCGAGACACCGGCCAGCGAGTCGAGCTCGCCGTACACGGCCTGGGTGCCCTGGTAGTGATCGGCGCTCACGCCATTCTTCTGCTCGTTCCCGACCTTGTTGAAGCCCTCCGCGGTCGAGCCGACCATCGACGAGAACATCGTCGCAGGCGCGAACGAATCGGCCATGCTGGTGCCGGTGGCCGGCGTGGACATGAACGTGCCGGTGCCCATGTCGATGTAGTCGGTGCCGCCGACCTCGATGATGTGGAAGCCACCCATGTTGATGTCGGCCGCCTTGTCGGGCGACACGACGATCGTGCCGCTCATCGTGAACGCGCCGCCGGTCGCGGCCGCGCCGCCGAGCATCGAAAGCGTGGATCCGAACGTCCCACCGGCGAGGGTCATGGTGAACTTGTAGCTGCTGATGTCGGACAGCTTCGCGGCCGCGCCACTCAGGCCGACTCCGCCGCCGCCACCGGTGGTTGGGGCCGCGGTGCTGCCGCCGAGGAGGCCGCCGCCGGTGCTGGGGGCCGCGGTGCCGCTGCTTCCGCAGGCGGCCAGGACGATGGCCAGAACGGTCAGCAGGACGAGCAGACCCCGTCCCTGCCTTCCAGTTGCTCTAAACATTCCGAACCTCCCCATGTGCAACAGCTGCCGGCTGCAGTGACGGCCCACGGGCGGGCAAGCCCGAGGCAACAGTCGACCGACGTCTTGCTCAAGGTAGCACGTATGCCGCATTTGCCCTACGGGCGCTTGCGGCGCACAAGCAATCCAACAGGCAGGGGCATCCGGGAGTCCCGTCCCGCCATGCGATCTGGATTCGCGGTCCGCGGGCCGTCAGAGGCCCCGGGCTTGACGGCAACCGACTCCAGCCCGCATGATTCCTGCATGAATTCGCACAGCCACACTTGCCTCTGTCCCCGGCGGCGGCCCCGCCGTAGGAGGTAGCAGGCTGTCTCGAGCTCCCAATGGGAGCCCAGCGAGTCGCCTTGGGGCCGCGGTTCCTTGAAGGATCCGCGGCTTTTTGTTACCCCCCGCGGAGGCCGCCGCGCCAGCGCCGAGCCGCCGTCCGCAGTGAGGCCTCGCCTCCTCCGCGCAGCTGGCCCTCGGCCTCAACCCCCTGCCCTGCCCGAGCCGCCGGCGCCCAATCCGCGGCTCCCGTGAGAAACGCCACGGAGGACCACATGGCTCTGCCCAGATCCATCAAAACCGCGAAGACCGCCAGAACCACCCATGACCCGCTGGACGGGCTGGCGGCCCGCGTCCACGACATGCTTGCCAACGACACTCAGGCGCGACTGCCCAAGGCTCGCGTCGGGACTTGGCTCCGAGCCCTGCTCGACATTCTCTTTCCGCAGGCAGCCGAGCAGACCTACGGCACGCCGGGCGAGATCCGCGACGCGCTGGATGCTTCGGCGGCTGAGCTCCGGTCGCTGCTCCGTCCGCTCGAGGGCGAGATCGACGACCCGGCCCGGATCGGCGCCGCGTTCTTCCAGGCCCTGCCCGAGATCCATCGCCAGCTGATGGTCGACGCCACCGCGATCGAGCGGGGCGATCCGGCGGCCGAGAGCGTCGACGAGGTGATCCTCGCCTATCCGGGGTTCCTCGCCATCGCCGCCCATCGCATCGCCCACCGTTTCTACGAGCTGCGGGTGCCGCTGCTGCCGCGCGTGTTGACCGAATGGGCGCACGAGCGAACCGGCATCGACATCCACCCGGGGGCGACGCTGGGCCACCCGGTCGTCATCGACCACGGCACCGGCATCGTCGTCGGCGAGACGGCGGTCATCGGCAACAACGTGAAGCTCTACCAGGGCGTGACCCTGGGCGCTCTGTCCGTCACGAAGTCCCTCGCCTCCACCAAGCGCCACCCCACGATCGAGAACGACGTGGTCATCTATGCGAACGCCACGATCCTGGGCGGCGAGACTGTCATCGGCGAGGGCAGCGTGATCGGCGGCAACACCTGGATCACCTCCAGCGTCCCGCCCAACTCCATCGTTTATCAACGCAGCGAGGTCCATGTCCGGCAGGGCCGGGCTGACTTCGAGGCGCCCGACTTCGTGATCTAGCCCGACCGTTCCAAGAGCTCGACCGTTCGAACCTATCGGCGCCGGCCGAGCCTTCGGCCTGGCGCGCGTCCCAACTGAATCCGAGGAGATCCCCGTGGCAAAGGCCAACAACGTTCTCGAGACCATCGGCAACACCACCGAGGTCCGCATCAACAAGCTCTTCGACCCGCGCGTCGAGGTGTGGGTCAAGCTCGAGCGGCAGAACCCAGGCGGCTCGATCAAGGACCGCATCGCGCTGTCGATGATCGAGGACGCCGAGAAGCGCGGCGTCCTCAAGCCAGGCAGCATCATCGTCGAGCCGACCTCGGGCAACACCGGCGTCGGTCTGGCGCTGGTCGCCGCCGTCAAGGGCTACAAGCTGATCCTGGTCATGCCCGAGTCCTTCTCGGTCGAGCGGCGCAAGCTGATGGCCGCCTACGGCGCGACCTTCGAGCTGACTCCCCGCGAGCTGGGCATGAAGGGCGCCATCGCCAAGGCCCGCGAGATCGTGGCCGAAACCCCCGGCGCGTGGCTACCGATGCAGTTCGACAACCCGGCGAACCTCGAAGTCCACAAGCGCACCACGGCCGAAGAGATCGCCCGGGACTTCCCCGAGGGCCTGGACTACATCTTCGCCGGCGTCGGCACCGGCGGGCACGTCACCGCGGTGGGCGAGGTGCTAAGGCCGCGCTGGCCCAAGCTGCAGGTCTTCGCCGTGGAGCCGGAGCTCTCGCCCGTGCTCAGCGGCGGCAATCCCGGCCCGCATCCGATCCAGGGCATCGGCGCGGGCTTCGTTCCCGGCAACTACCACGCCGATGCCGTGAACGGAGTCGTCCAGGTGGCGGCTCCGGACGCGTTCAGCTATGCCCTCCGAGCCGCCCGCGAAGAAGGGCTGCTGATCGGCGTCTCTTCGGGGGCGGTGCTGGCGGCAGTCGCCAAGAAGCTGCCGGAGATCAAGAACGGCGCCCGGATCCTGGCCTTCACCTACGACACCGGGGAGCGGTATCTCTCCGTTCCGGGCCTCTTCGACGTCGAGCCGGAGGCCGTCGCGGTCGCCTGACCCGCGCACACATCCCGTCCCGTTCGAACGGCCGCCCTCCCCGGGCGGCCGTTCTTCATTCGACCGAACCGGCCGGTCGAATGAATTGTGCACTTGAGGCGTAATATTAAGCCGCCAATTCAAGGATAACCGGTTTACTTAGGGCCGCCGAGCATCCGAAATCGGGGTCACGGGGCCCTGTCTGGGCAGTCCGTCTCAGTCGAAGCTTCCCACGCGGGACCGGGCATGAGGCCGGCCCGATGAAGCGCTTCGTGGGAGCTCGCCATGCGAGCCGAATTGGTCCGCCATTTCGACGTTGTCGTCGTGATCTGGACGCTCGCCCTCCTGGTCGGCTGGAGTGTCGTGATGCTGTCGCGCGCGCCGCTGACCAACGCCCAGTGGGACCACGCTCCAGCCGGACCGGCCTGGGTCGTCCCCGGAGACGCAGCCGGGAACTGACCCGCGAGTGGGCGCCGCCGCCGGTCGACGCTCAGCCGAGCGGCGTCGCGACGCGAACGGGCTCGCGCAGGCCGCGCAGGATGACCTCGGCCGTGGCCTGATACCCCAGTCGCCCCGTGTTGACGATCAGGTCGTATTCGTCCGGGTCGCACCAGTCCTTCTTGTAGAGCTGGTGGATGTAGGCCGCGCGATTCGCGTCGGTTTCGTGCATCTTGCGCTTCGCATCGGCCTCGCCGAGGCCGAACCGTTCCATCAGGACCCTGATCCGCACCGCCTCCGGAGCCCTCAGGAACACCCGGAAGACCGTCGGACGGCCACGCAGGCAGAAGCCGGCGCCGCGACCGACGATGACCACGTTGCCGCCGTCCGCGACCTCGTTGATGATCTGCTCGGTGAGCTCGATGATCGCCTTGCGCGGATCGAAGAGGGGGTCAGGATAGGGCGGCTGCCAGCCGGCCCCCATGGCCGGCTCGAGGGTGGAGAAGGATCGTACGAGACGTTCGAGCAGGAGTCGGGGGCGCTCCTCCTCGGCGGCCACATCGTTCGGCGAAATCTGGAGGCGCCTGGCGACCTCCTCGATGAGCTTCTTGTCGACGACCTCGGCGTGGAGCTCGGCGGCGACGATACCCGCCACGCTCGAGCCACCGGCGCCGAACTGGCGGGAGATGGTCACGACTGGCATCTCGGGCTCCTCTGCGCCTGCTCGCCGCCGCACCCGCGGCCGTTCGGTCGGGGATCGATCGGTTCGAGGCTAACTCTAGGCCAGCGAGGCGAACGCGAACAGGGCCGTGGGGACCTAGCCGACTTCAGCCGAGGGCCCGAGGCCCGAGCAACCCGGGTCAAGCCGGCGCCAGGGCTCCGTGCAGCTCCATGGAGTGGTCTCGCAGCCAGCGTCGCCAGCGCCGGTGGTCCGGCCGTCTGCCGGCCACGAGCTCCCAGAACTGCGGTCCGTGGCCGAACACCCGCAGATGCACCAGCTCGTGGACGACCACGGTCTCCAGGGCCTCTGGCGGGGCCAGGATCAGCCGCCACGAGAAGGAGAGACGGCGCGCGCGAGAGCAACTCCCCCACCGCGTTCGCGTGTCCCGAACCGTCACCGCGGCCGGCTCCACTGCCAGGGCCAGGGCATGCCGTTCTATCTCGCGCTCGATGGCTGATCGCGCGCGCACGCGCAACCACGCCTCGAGGATCGCGGCCAGCTCCCGGCGCTCCCCGGCGCCCGGGCGGACGACCAGCTCGTCGCCGCCGTCGCTGCCCTCGCGAGTCACGACGGTGCGGCCTCGCCCGGGCGTCGGGGCCACGACCCGAAGCCGGTGCGGCTCCCCGCGGTAGAGGAAAGTGCCGCCGTCGCGGAGAGGGCCCAGCGCGTCGAGCTCCGCTCGCTGGCGGGCCTGCCGCTCGAGGTGCCGCCGCAACCATGCCTCGCGCTCGGCCACGAACGACTCGGCCAGCCGCTCCGCCTCGCCTTTGCTGCGCGCGACCCTGGCCGGGATCGTGACCACGGCCGTGTGGCGAGGGTCAACGGTGAGTCGCACATGCCGGGCCCGAGCCGACCGCCTGATCGTGCAGTCGATGCGCCCGCCCGCGAGTCGAAGAGAAGCCCGCCATTCCGTCGTCGTCGCCATCGTCGCAAGCGTAACCCCGGAAGCCGAGGCCTCGCTCCGGAGCGTCGTCACACGGCTCCGGTAGCCCTCGTCTGGATGCCCGTGATCAGGGACGCAGGAGGGGTTTGAGGGGGCCGCCGGAAGGCCAGGGGCCCGGGGGCCCGGCGGTAGCGAAAGCACGACGGGGACTGAGGGGAATACGAGGGGAACGCCAGGGGTCCGGAAACGGGCCCCTGGTTCGTTTCTCGGCCGGCCCGTCGAACGACCGGCCACTTTCACGGGATGAGGGTCGTCGCGCATCTTCGCCCCGTTGCTGTAACATTCGCGGGCGCGTGGGGCTATAGCTCAGCTGGGAGAGCGCCTGCATGGCATGCAGGAGGTCCAGGGTTCGAATCCCTGTAGCTCCACCAATCCCCCTCTGACGCACCGGCCGCGGTTGTGGCTGCCCGCGACGTGGCGGCTCGCGGCATCGGCTGCTGCCCGCGGCGTGGCGGCCCCGGGGCCCGATAAGTCCGCGTGAAGTCCGAGTCGCCAGACTGGGCGAATGGACGACCTCCAGTTCGGATCGATCGTGCGGGCGGTGCGGAAGCGGAGAAGCCTGAGCCAGGTGGAGCTGGCCCGCCTGGCAGGTGTCTCGCACGCGACGGTATCGCTGATCGAGCGGGGGCACTGCGAGAAGCTGTCATTGCGGACGGTCAGACGTATCGGTTCGGCCCTGGACGTTCGCATCGAGCTCTTGGGCCGCTGGCGAGGCGGCGAGCTGGATCGGCTGCTGAGCCGCCGTCATTCGATGCTTGGCGAGAGCTTCGCCCAATTCCTGTTGTCGCATCCGGGATGGGTGGTCGAACCCGAGGTGTCGTTCTCGGTCTGGGGCGAACGCGGCACGATCGACCAGCTGGGGTGGCACGCATGCACTGGTCACCTCCTGGTCGTGGAGCTCAAGACGGCCCTCGTCGACATCAACGAGATGCTCGGCACGCTCGACAAGAAACTCCGCCTGGCCCGAACGATCGCCGGCGAGCGAGGCTGGCGGCCTGCCATGGTCAGCGTCTGGCTGATTGTGGAGGACACCAAGACCAATCGACGGCATGCGGCCGAACACCGGACACTCCTGGCGAGCAGGCTGCGCCTCGATGGCCGGCATCTTCGATCGTTCGTCGGCCGACCCACTTTGGCCACCTCTGGGCTCGCCTTCTGGACAAATGCAAACCCCCATGGCAGGAGGCCAGGTCCTCGGGTTGATGGCGGCGCCAGTGCGTCCCACCTGACCCAAGTGAACGCCTCCTCGAGCGTGGATTCGACGCTGCGGCAACAGAGTCGCGGGGCAGGAGTCCCTTGATCGGCCGCCGATCCGGTCCGCTGCTACCCGGGTTAGCGAATGGCCAGATCGGGAGCGCGGGGCGAGCGCGAGCCGGGGGCGGCGGGGCGCAGAGGCGCGCCCTCCACCCGGGCCTCGCGCCCCCTCGGCTAAACTGGACCATCGTTCGAGCTCGGTGCCGCGGGAGGATCGCCGCGGCCCGGCCAAGCCAGTGAGAGGTCCAACGTGTCGGCAGCAGAGCGCACCCGCATCGACCGCTACGAACCCGCGGCCATCGAGCCGCGATGGCAGCAGCGCTGGGCGGAGCTCGGTCTATACGACACGGACCTGACCGACGATTCGCGGCCCAAGTACTACCTGCTGACGATGTACCCGTACACGTCAGGGGACCTGCACATCGGTCACTGGTACATCATGAGCCCGACGGATGCGCTGGCCCGCTTCCACCGGATGCACGGCGAGAACGTCTTCCTGCCGATCGGCTTCGACGCCTTCGGGCTGCCGGCGGAGAACGCGGCGATCAAGAACAAGATCCATCCGCGGGAGTGGACGCTCAAGAACGTCGACATCATGCGGCGGCAGGTGCGGTCGATGGGCGCCACGTTCGACTGGAAGGTCGAGGTCATCACCTGCGACGCCGACTATTACCGCTGGAACCAATGGATCTTCCTGCGCTTCCTGGAAGCGGGCCTGGCCTACCGCGCAACCTCGCCCGTCGACTGGTGCCCCAACGATGGGACGCTGGCGCGCGAGCAGGTCGAGGGCACGGATCGCCATTGCTGGCGCTGCGGCGCGCGCGTCGAGAAGCGCGAGCTGGACCAGTGGTATCTGCGAACGACGAAGTATGCGGACGAGCTGCTCGACTTCTCCGGCATCGAATGGCCCGAGCCGGTCCGGATCATGCAGACCAACTGGATCGGTCGATCCGAGGGCGCCGAGGTCGTCTTCACGACCGCTCCGGACGACAGCCAGCCGGGTGGCGACGAGCTGCGGGTCTTCACTACGCGCCCGGACACTCTCTATGGCGCGACCTTCATGGTCATGTCGCCCGAACACGCGCTGGTGCCCAAGCTCACCCACCCGGATCGGGCGGCCGAAATCGAGGCCTACGTGACGGCTGCCGGCCGCGAGACCGAGATCGAGCGGATGTCGACCGAACGGCCGAAGACCGGCGTCTTCACCGGCTCGTATGCGACGAACCCGGTCAACGGCGAGCGCATCCCGATCTGGATCGCCGACTACGTCCTGGCCGGCTACGGCACCGGCGCGATCATGGCCGTGCCCGCCCACGACGAGCGCGACTTCGAGTTCGCCCGCAAGTTCAGGCTGCCGATCCGCCGCGTCATCGCCGGTCCGGAGGTTTCGGACGCGGAGGTCGCGGCGCCGATGGAGACGGCCTTCGTCTCGCACGGCACCGAGGAGCGGATGGTCAACTCGGGGCCGCACACGGGGCTGCCGGCGAAGGAAGGCTTTGCCTCGATCGTGGCCATGCTCGAGAAGCAGGGCCGGGGCGGGGCCTCGGTCAACTACCGGCTGCGCGACTGGCTGATAAGCCGCCAGCGCTACTGGGGTACGCCGATCCCCGTGATCTACTGCGACGCCGACGGCATCGTGCCGGTGCCCGACGACCAGCTGCCGGTTCGGCTGCCCGAGAAGGTCGACTACGCCGGCCGCGGCGACAACCCGCTCAAGTCGGATCGGTCGTTCGTGGAGACGACCTGCCCCAAGTGCGGCGGGCCGGCCCGGCGCGAGACCGACACGATGGACACCTTCATCGACTCGAGCTGGTACTGGTTCCGCTACCTCTCGCCGAACGACTCGAGCGCGCCTGTCGATCGGGCGATCGAGGCTCGCTGGTGCCCAGTCGCCCAGTACACCGGCGGCGCCGAGCATGCCGTCATGCACCTGCTCTATGCCCGCTTCTTCACCAAGGCCATGGCCGACGTTGGCCTGGTCCACGAGCGTGAGCCGTTCAAGCGGCTCTTCAACCAGGGCCAGATCCTGGGCGCCGACGGCGAGCGGATGAGCAAGTCGCGCGGCAACGTCCAGGACCCCGACGAGCTGGTCTCGCGCCACGGCGCGGACACGGTCCGGCTCTTCCTCATGTTCATGGGCCCGTGGGATCAGGGCGGGCCGTGGAGCCCCACCGGCATCGGCGGGATCAGCCGCTTCCTCAACCGCGTCTGGTACGCCGCGCTGGATCCGCACGGCGTGGAGGCGGGCGACCCGGAGTCCGGCGTGCTGCCGGCCGGGCAGGACAAGACGGCCGCCGAGAAGGCGCTGCGGACGGCGGCTCATCGGACGCTTCGGACGGTCACCGAGGGGTACGCCGAGCTGCGCTTCAACACCATGGTCGCGCACCTGATGGAGCTCTCGAACCTGCTCCAGCGCTACCGCGGCACCGCGATTGCCGGCGGACGGGCCTGGGACGAGGCGATCCGGCTGATGCTCCTGATGCTGGCGCCGTGCGCGCCGCACATCGCCGAGGAGCTGTGGGCGAGGCTGGCCGAGGCCCGGGGAGAGGCGTGGTCGTCGATCCACACCCAGGCCTGGCCCGCGGTCAACGAAGCCGCCGCAGCCGAGAACGAGCGCGAAGTGCCGGTCCAGGTCAACGGCAAGCTGCGCGACCGCGTCATGGTCCCGGTCGGGATCGCCGAGGCGGAGCTGGAGCGGCTGGTCCTGGCGCGGCCCAAGGTCTTGGCCGCCCTCGAGGGCAAGGCCCCGCTCAAGGTGGTCCACGCCGGCGGCAAGCTGGTCAACATCGTCGTCCGGTAAGGGCGGCCGGCAGGAGGCGCGGGGCGGCGGTTCGACAGGCCAGCTCGGGACCTCGGCAGGTCGGCCTCGCCCGGGGCTGTCAGTTGTGGCGCGTCGGGGAGTGCTATCTCGACCCGGACCGCCCAGATCCGGCCGGCGTGCGCGTCGGGAGACACATGTCGGACCACTGGGGCTCGCCGAGGAGCCGCGTCGGTCGGATATGCACCCCCCTAAGCGCAACATCGACACCTCTGGGCCGCGAGTCGTCGGTTCCGTATCTGCAGACGCGTAGTTTCGACGACCTCAGGCGCCCGATCCGGAGCGGGTGGTCGAACATGCAGCTGCGCACGCGCATTCGGGGGCACCAACGAGGGGCCGCTTCGCACATCAGGACGGGAGGGAATCGCGCCTCGCCCGCCGTACAATCGGAGCCTCGTCGCACGCGAAGGAGGCGCCGCAATGGAGCCAGGCACCGACAGCGCGCCCGCAAAGGCGGGCCAGCCGGCCGAGTCGGGCGGCGCGCCCGCGGGCAGACCGGCGAAGGGCAAGGTCGTAGAGGATTCGGACGCCATCACCAGGGTGATCGAATCGGCCGCCCGCCTGGGCGTCGAGCTGGACGAGCGCGAGGCCCACGAGTGGGTCTCCGCGATGCAGGACGAGGCGACCGGCGGCGATCTGGTGGTCGACGTCAACACCGGCGTATACGGCTACCGCGTCTCCATGCTCGACTTCCAGCCCGACGATCTCGCCCGCTTCCGCGAGATGGGCAAGATCGTCGGCTTCGACGACCGGCCGCCCAACGTTCTAACCGCGCTTTCGATCTCGGGTTCGGCCGCCCAGAGCAAGATCAACACCTACCCGGCCGACTGCGACTTCTTCGAGCGCATCAACATCAAGGCCGACACCCGCGAAGAGGCCTGCGCCATCCTGGCCGACATGATTCGGGAGAAGGCCCTGGCGACGGCAAGCGGGCCGGGCCATCGGTTGTGGGAGGTCAAGTTCGGCCAGCATCCGGTCGAGGCAACGAAGGGCGGCAAGCCGGTCGGCGTGAAGTCGCCGATGTCGTGGACGCTCGAGGAGATCCGGGCCGGGCAGATGGAGGTCACGTTGATGGACGGCTCGAAGGCCGTCTACACGTGGGCCGACGCGACCCGCGACCCCGGCTGGTGCAAGCTCGACTGGGTCATCTCCGACAAGACGCGCGGCAAGCTGGCCAACGCCAGCAACGTCCTCGACCCAACCTGGGAGGCGCCGGACGGGAAGATCGTGCCGCTCGACGGCTTCCTGGATCCGTACTTCCAGGAGGTCTACCTCGACGCCGACTCCATCCCGATCTTCTCGAAGCTGGTGAAGGAGCTCTCGGCCGACACGGTCGACGACTACGTCGAGGCGCTCGAGCACGAGGTCTGGAAGTACACGGTCGAGCATCCCAGCTACGGCAAGGTGGCACGACGCCTGTACAACGTCTTCCGAATGAACGGCCACTACGCCGAGGCGGCGTTCATCCGCGAGCTGTTCGACGAACCGGTGACGGCGCTATACCAGGTTGCGGCGTTGATCCGAACGCTCGGCGACGCCGCGAATTCCGGCGAGGACTTCGACGTCGAGACGCTGACGGCCGAGGTCGACCGCCTGATCATGTCGGCCATCCAGGCGCTTGACGGGCCCGAGGAAGCCGAGATGGTCGGCCACCTGCTCAAGCTGCGCAACTCGGTCCAGAAGCGCGCCACCGAGGCGGACCGGGCCGAGGATATGACCGACGTGCAGGACGCGGCCATGAAGGCGGTCAACGACTACTTCGAGCGGGCGCTCCGATCGGTCCCCGAGATCGACGCGTACCTCAAGGAGATCGTCGCGCGGGCGCCGTAGCCGGTCGGGCAGCCGAAGGCGCGGCGCGGCCCAGGATAAGCGCTCGATAAGCCGCAGGTGATCGGCCTCCGATAGCGTTCGCTCGAACCCCGCTGAGCACGCCGAATCGGAGATGCCGATGGATGCGAGCGCGCCCTGGCGGGCGATCGAGACGCCCGAGAATGCCCGGCCCGAACCTCCGCCCGAACGGCTGAGCCCCGGCGGGCACGGCCTCCTGCTCGCGGCGGCCGGCGCGCTGATGGCCGTCTCGGTCGGCGCGGCGCTGCTGGTCGCCAGCCAGCAGGGCGGGCAGGTTCAGGTGGTTTCAGGCTCGAGCGAGTCCGCCGGCGAGCCTATCGAACCGGATGCCTCCCGGGCGACGCTGGTCATCGAGGTCGCCGGCGCCGTGGCGCATCCGGGCGTCTACTCGCTGCCCGTCGGGTCTCGGGTCGCGGACGCGATCCAGGCGGCCGGTGGGTACTCGCCCGACGTGGATCCGCGCCAAACGGAAACGCAGCTCAACCTCGCCGCGAAACTCGTCGACGCCGAGCTCATTCGCGTACCGCGGCGAGGGGACGGGTCGGCGTCGTCCAGCACCGCTGGAGGGGCGAAGGCGTCGGTCGGTTTGCTGAACCTGAACACCGCCACGGCCGAACAGCTGGATACCCTGCCGGGGATAGGGCCGGCGACCGCCCAGAAGATCATCGCCTCACGCGAGCAGCAGCCGTTCCAGAAGGTGGACGACCTTGTGACCCGCAAGATCGTGGCCTCCTCGACGCTGGCGAAGTTCCGGTCGCTCGTGACCGTCGGCTGAGCGATGCTCCCCCGGCCCGCGTGGCTGGCGATCGGGGTCGTGGCGACGGCAGCGGCGGCGGAGATCGGCCTTGTCGCGGCCGCGGGCGTCGCCGGCGGCTTCGTCGTGGCCGCGTACGCGTGTGAGGCGGCAGCGAGACGGTCCTGGGCGCCGAGCCTGGCCGTTGCCGCGCTGGGGGCCACCGTCATCGTGGCACGGCTGGCGGTGGGCGCGGTCGCGGGCGGCGGCTCGCCCGGAACGGCGCCACTCCCCACCGGGAGCGGCCCGTGGCGGGCGACCGTGGAGAGCGCCCGCGAGAGCAAGGGTCAGCAACTTGTCACGCTGACGCTCGCCGGCTCCGGCGCGGGTACGGGCGCGGGTACGGGTGCGACGGTGAGCTGCTCCGCCGTGGCACCGGCCTTCCCCCGGCTCGTGGCCGGCGACAGCGTGACGTGGACCGGTCGCGTTCGCCCGCTCGGCGACAGCGGGTACGAGGCCTGGCTGGCGGCCCAGGGCATCGCCGCCACGTGCGAGCTGGCCGAACTGACAATCGTGGGCCACGACGACTCGCCGGCGGGGCGACTGGAGGGCTTTCGGCAGGCCTCGGGCGATGCGCTGCAGCGGGTCCTGCCCGAGCCGGAGGGCGGTCTCGCCGCCGCGATCCTGATCGGGCTGCGCGACCGCGTGGACAAGGACGTCGCCGCGGACTTCACGACCGCCGGCGTCAGCCACATCGTGGCCATCTCGGGCTGGAACATCGCCGTCGTCGCGGCGACCGTGGCGGCACTGCTGGGCGGGTTCCTGCGCCGCCGGCGCCGGGCCGTCGTCACGCTGGCCGCGATCGTGGCGTACACGCTCTTCGCCGGAGCCTCGCCGTCGGTGGTGCGAGCGGCCGTCATGGCGGGCGTGGCACTGCTCACCGTCGAGAGCGGCCGCGGCTCACGCGTGACGGTGGCGCTGGCATGGGCGGTCGCCGGGATGATCGTCGTGGAGCCTGGCAGTGTCGGCGACGTGGGGTTCCAGCTCTCGGCGGCGGCCACGGCCGGACTGGTGGCCTGGGCGACGCCACTGACCCGCCGCCTGGAGGCGGCCGCGTCATGGCTCCCCGGTCCGCTTCGCGAAAGCCTGGGCGTATCGCTGGCGGCGCAGGCGGCCACGCTGCCCATCGTCCTGCTGGCCTTCGGCCGTCTGGCGTTGATAGCCCCGGCGGCCAACCTGGTCGCCGTCCCGCTCGTGCCCCCGGCGATGGCGGCTGGCGCCCTGGCGTTCGTGGCGGGCTGGCTGGCGACGCTCGGGGCCCCCGCCTGGCTGTGCGGCCTGCTGGCGATGCCCGCGTGGGCACTCCTCGCTGGCCTGATCTGGGTGGTTCACGTTGCGGCATCGGTACCGGGCGCCAATGAGACGCTGGCCTTCCCGGCGAATGTCGTGGCCGCGGCCGCCGCCGGCCTCGCGGTCCTGTGGCTCCATAGACAGCTCCGCACGCCCCCGCCGCGCGAACGCGACCCGTCGACGCGGGCCGGGCGCGCCACGAAGCCGGCTCGTCGGCCCAACCACCGTCGCGTCTTCGTCTGCGCCGCCTTCGTCGTCGCCCTGGCCGGCTGCGTGGTCGCGTCGCGGCCCGATGGCTCCGTCCACGTGATCGTCCTCGACGTCGGCCAGGGCGACGCGATCCTGCTCGAGGGCGACCGCGGCGGCCGAATCCTGGTCGACGGCGGGCCCGACGGCAGCCTCCTCCTGAGGGTCCTGGACCGGTACGTGCCCGCGTGGGATCGGCGGCTCGACGCCATCGTTCTGACGCATCCGCACGATGACCATGTCGCCGGCCTGGTGACGGTCGTCGACAAATACCGCGTCGGCCGGGCATTCGAGTCGGGCTGGCCGGTAGCCACGCCGTCCTATCGGGCCTGGCTCGATGCCCTGGCCGCGCACGGCTTGCGACCCGAACGGCTGCGCACGGGCGACATGCTGCGCCTGGACGACGCCACCCTGCGCGTTCTCTGGCCCGACGATGGCACGGTCCGGCCGCCCGGCCTGGACCCGGACGCGACCGACAACCGAAAGACCAACGACGCTTCGATCGTCCTGCTCGGCAGCTACGAGAACCGCCGCTTCCTGCTCACGGGCGATGCGGAGGACGACGTCGATCCGGTCCTGCTGGCGCGCGGACTGCCGGCGGTCGACATGCTCAAGGTCGCTCATCACGGGAGCGCGACGGCCTCCTCCGACGATCTGCTGGCAGCCCTGAGGCCGGGCGTCGCGGTCGTCTCGGTCGGGGCCGGGAACGCCTACGGGCATCCGGCGCCCTCGACGATGGCTCGACTGCGGGCCCACGCCCGGACGGTCCTGCGGACCGACCAGGTCGGAACGGTCGAGACGACGCTGGATGCCGCGGCCGTCACCGTGTCGTCTGGCCGCGCGCCCGGTGACGCGCGCCCGACGCGGGCGACCGAGGGCACGCCCACGCGAGCCGGGCTCCTGTACGATTCGAGCCATGACCGTCCCGAGCCGTCGAGAAAGCGCGGCCCTGCTGCTCTCGCTCGAGCCGCCGGCGTGGCACCTCCGTCACTCGCGGGCCGTCGCCGAGACGGCGGGTTGGCTGGCCTGGCGGGCGGTATCGGCCGGGCGCTCGCTCGATCGCCGCCTCGTGGAAGCGGCCGCGCTCCTCCATGACGTCGACAAGCTGCCCGCCGTGCGACCGATCGTGGCGGACCTGGCGCATGGCGCGGGTTCGGCCGAATGGCTCGCCCGGCGCGGGTACCCCGAACTCGGCGATGCGATCGTCGGCCATCCGGTGACGCGCCTGGCCGACGGCGCCTGGTTCGACCGATGGTTCGCGCGCGCATCGCGAGAGGCCCTGGTGGTCGCGTACGCCGACAAGCGAGCCGGGCAGAAGTTCGAGTCGATGGCGGAGCGGTTCGCCTCATGGGAGCGTCGCTACCCACCGGAGGAACGCGCTGGGAGGGCTCGCGGTACCTGGTCGCCCGAGACGCTGGCGGCCGTCCGCCAGCGGGCCGAAGCGCTGGAGGCCCGCGTCTGCGAGCTCGTGGGCGCGCGGCCCTCCGACGTGCGCCGTCTCGAGTGGACCGGCCGGGCGCTTCAACTCGCCAGGAGCGCCTGACGTGGCCGGATCCTCCGCGCCGCTCGGCTACTACTGGGGCGACGATTCCTACAGCGTCGCCCGCGGCCCCGACGCGCTGGCGGCTCGGCTGGCGGGGGGCGGCCCCGCGGTGGATCGTCTCCGCCTGACGGGCTCCGCCACTTCCGCCGACGAGATCGCCGAGAAGGTGGCCACGGCCACGATGTTCGGAGGCGGGACGCTCGTGGTGGTGGCGGAGCCGGGGCCGCTCGTGGTCAACAAGCCGCTGGCGGCCCGCCTCACCGCGGTGTTCGACGCCGTGGCGGATGGCAACGGCCTGGCGTTCCTGGACCTGGTGGATGGCACGGCCCGCCGCCCCGCCTCGCTCGAAGCGCTGCGAAGCGCCGTGGCCGCCGCCGGCGGTGACGTCCGCGAGTTCAAGGCTCCCACGCGCGAGGGCATGGCGCGCTGGATCTCAGACCGTGCCGCGGAGCGCGCGATCCGCATCACGGCACCCGCGGCCGCACTCCTGGCCGAGCGCGTCGGCGCTTTCGTCCGCGAGCGCGACGTCGACCGCCGCCGCCAGGGCGAGCTGGCCGTGTCGGAGCTGGAGAAGCTGGCCCTCTACCGCCTCGACGGCCAGATCGGCCCCGAGGACGTCAAGGCCCTGGTCGCCGACGCGGTTCCGGGCTCCACCTGGGCCTTCCTCGACGCCGTTGGGATGCGCCGCGCGGCCGAGGCCGCCGAGCTCGCGGATCGCCTGGATGACGTCCCCTCCCCCGTCCTCGTCGTGCACCTCCATCGGCGCCTGCGCGAGCTGATCCAGATCGCCGATCTGCTCGCCGCCGGCACTCCCGCGGCCTCGCTGGTCCGCACGCTCAAGCTCCAGCCCTACCGGGCGGAGATGCTCGCCAACCAGGCACGAACGTGGACGCTGCCCGAACTCGACGCGGCGCTGGCCGGCCTGCTGGAGCTGGACGCCACCCTGAAGGGCCACGACGGCGGGGGTGAGCTGCGCCGCCGGTCGGCCGTCACGCTATGGATCGCCGAGCGCGTTCGCAGGCCGGGCGGCCGTTAGCCCCGGAGGGGCCCCGGCGCGGTGCGCGCGAGGCCGCGACGCGCGCGAGGCCGCGGCGCGGAACCCAGAGGACAGAGAGAGAGAGTGGCCGACGTCAGTCGGCGCTGGACCAGGCCTGCTCCTGGACGACCAGGTCGCTCTCGATGGCGAAGACGCAGCGGCCCTGGCCCAGGTCGAGCAGCTCGATCAGCTCGGGGTCGATGTAGAGCTGATGGCAGTCTTCGCACAGGCCGCCCGGGATGCCGAAGCAGAGGCGTTCGCTTCGGTCGGGCAGGCGGAATGTCGTGTCGAAGCGCGTGTTTACGAGGCGCTTTCCGCAGCGTGGGCAGCGTTCGCGGGCCCGTGACATCGCATCCGACCTCAGGAGCTGGCAACCAATCGGTCGCCTCGATGTGGTGATGCTAGGGCCGGGCGCGAATAGGGCATATGACTCACTCGTACCGTCCGAGAGGTACTCAGGCGGTAGTCTCCTTGGATGGGCCGCAGGCGTGATTCGGCCTACTTCGAACGCATAGTGCGCCGTGTCAACGACCCTTTGCGGGCGCGCACCGCCCTCCTGCGAAGGCCGTATCCGCTCGGTCGGGTGACCCGCGGAACCGCCGGTCATCTCCTGCTAGCCTTGCGGAATGGATCGCCGAAGAGTCGTCGGCATCGCGCTGGGAGCTATCTCCGGCGTCGCATACGGGACCGGACCGCTCTTCGCCAAGAGCGTCTACCACGCCGGCCTGGACTGGATGGCGCTCCTCGCCTGGCGCTTCTTCTTCGCGACCATCATCAGCTGGCTGTGGCTGTTCGCCCAGCCGAGGGCGCGCACCGAGCTTCGCCTTCTCGACCGCCGAACGACCGGACGCCTGCTCTTCACGGGCGCGACCTTCATCTTCACCGCGAGCGTCTACTACGCCGCCGTCCAGCGCATCCCGACCTCGCTCGAGGCGCTCCTGATGTACGCCTATCCGGCTGTGGTCGCCGTGCTCTCGATGAGGCTCGGCTACCCGTTTCGGGGCAGGCTCGCCTGGGGCTCGCTCGGCGTCGTGCTCGTCGGGGCGATCCTGACGATCGGGGGAATCGAGGCCGGGGTCGACCAGCTCGGGATCGCCATCGGGGCGCTCTCGCCGCTGGCCTACGCGATCTACATCATCCTGGCCGCGTGGATGGCCGGCGAGCGACCCGGCCAGACCGCGGACATGCGATCGCAGGGCAAGGGCGCGGAGGTCTCGCCGCCCGTCGCAGGGGCGGTGATGATGACCGGCACCTGGCTGACGATGTTCGTCATCGCCGCCGCCTTCCGCGAGCCGCTCGTTCCTTCGCAAGTGCCGGTGGAGGCGTGGCCGGGCCTTTTCGGCATCGGGCTGTTCGCGGCCGCGATCGCCATCCAGGCGTTCTACGCGTCCGTGGCGCGGATCGGGGCGGCACAGGCTTCGCTGATGGCCACGGTCGAGCCGCTCGTGGTCATCTTCCTCGGCGTGGGGTTCCTCGGCGAGACGCTGGCGCCACTCCAGATCCTGGGCGCGTTGCTGGTGCTGGCCGGCGTGCTGCTGGCGCAGACGGCGACGCCGTCCGAATCGCGCCCGACCCTGCTCGAGGAGGTCTAGTCAGCCGGAGGGCCGAGGGTCCGGAAGGCCGCCGCGTCCGAAGGCCGGCCCGAGCGTGCGGCCTACTCGACCCCAACGGCGGAGCTTCGACGCTCCAGGAGGATGACGTCGCGCCAGCGGCCCGTGGAGTCGCGCCCGATCCGCTCTCGGACGCCGACCCGTCGGAAGCCCCATTTCTCGTGGAGCGCCAGGCTGGCCGCGTTGTCGGCCATGATCCCGGCCTGGAGCGTCCAGACGCCTACTGCCTCCGACGCGGCCACGAGCGCCGCCATCAGCGCGTCCCCGACGCCGCGGCCCCGCGCGCTCGCCGCGACGTAGACGCTCAGCTCGGCCACACCCGCGTACACGGCCCGCGCGGAGTAGCGGCTCAGCGCCGCCCAGCCGAAGACCGCCCCACCCTCGTCGCGCGCCACCAGCCGGCAATCGGGCCGATGGGAATGGTTCCAGGCTTCCCATTCGGGCGCCGCCAGCTCGAAGGTGGCCAGGCCGGTCGCGATCCCCTCTTCGTAGATAGCCCGCACCGCGGGCCAGTCGTCCGCCCTCATGCCTTCGATCGTCATCGCGCTCATGGATCCAGTATCGAATCGCCGGCCCCGGCGCGCATGGCGCCGACGCAGCGATTCAGGTTGCGGGTCACGTCCGGCGCCGCTTCGAGTAATCTCTGCGGGCGAGGTCGGTCCAACCACGGGACCTCGTCCCGGAGGGAGCGAAGCCTCAGGCATGGCAACCCTGTACCCGGAGGTCGAGCGGCTGCGCGTCGCGCGCGACCGTCTCGTCCGACTCCGCACCAAGGTGGAGATGAGTCCGCCCGCGCCCGACGACCTGCCGCGTGCGCGGGAGTGGGTCGCCCGAGAGACGCTCGCCCACATCGACGAGATGCTGCCCTACTGGCTGGGCGAGATCGAGCGCATCCTCGCCGCCCCGGTGGAGCCGGTTCCATTCGGCCGCAACCCGAGCGATCTCGTTCGGCTGCTGACGGTGGACCGCGATAGAACCCTGCCCACCTCTGAGCTGTACGCGCGCCTCGACTTCCACCTCGAGCGCGTGGTTCGACGCCTGCTCGAGCTCGACGATCGGCAGTGCGCCCGCCGGGGGTTGCACAAGACGCGAGGCGACATGACGATCAAGCAGATCGCCGACGAGATGGTGGCGGGTCACATCGAAGAGCACTGCAACCAGCTGGCGGCCTCGCTGGAGTAGTCGCGGTCGCCCGATCACCTGCAACCGCAGCAGGAGGAAGCAATGGCCACGACCGCAACCGCGCCCGCAGCCGCGCCGGCAGCCCCCGATCTGAAGAAGAGACTGAAGCCGCTCTTCAACCCGCCGCGCGAGCCGGTTCTCGTGGACGTGCCCGAGCTCGGCTACCTGATGATCGACGGCAAGGGCGCGCCCGAAGAGACAGCCGACGCGCCCACGACCGAGTTCCAGCAAACCTTCCAGGTCCTGTTCCCGGTCGTCTACACCATCAAGTTCAGGCTCAAGCGCGACGGCCTGGTGATGCCGCTCATGCCCCTCGATGCGCTCTGGTTCACCGGCCCGGACGAGGGCTTCGACATGAACGTGCCGCCGGGCCAGTGGGGCTGGCGAGTCCTGATGATCGTCTCCGACGACGTCACGCCCGCGATCTTCGACGAGGCAGTCGAAGAGGTGCGCCGCAAGAAGGGCGACCTGGACATGCTGGGCCGGCTGCGCTTCGAGCGCTGGCGTGAAGGGCGCTCCGCCCAGGTCATGCACATCGGGCCGTACAGCGAGGAGCGCCCGACAATCGAGCGGCTCCACGCCTTCATCGCCGAGCAGGGCTTGCGGCAGCACGGCGCTCACCACGAGATCTACCTGGGCGACCCGCGCCGCGGCGACCCCGCGAAGCTCAAGACGGTGCTCCGCCAGCCGGTCGAATAGCAGCCCGCAGATCCGGGGGCAGCTGCAGATGCCGGGGCCTAGCCTGCGAGCCCGCTGTTTCCAGGTCCCGTGGGCGGGTTTCTGCCCCGGCGGCTCAGGTAGTCGTGCCAGAAGAGGCGAGCGGCGACGGATCGCCACGGCCGCCAAGCTGCCGCCAGCGCCTGCATCTGGTCGACGTCGGGTCGGCGCTCCAGACCCTTCACCTCGGCTACCGCCGTGAGGAGGGCCATGTCGGTTGCCGGCCAGATGTCCGGCCGCCCCAGGGCCATCATCAGGTAGATCGCGGCCGTCCACGGCCCGACGCCGGTCAACCCCACGAGCACGTCGCGCACGTCCTCGTCGGCGAGGCTCGGCAGGGCTTCGAGATCGAGCACCCCAGACGCCACCGCCCGCGCGAGGTTGCGGACATAGCCCGCCTTCTGGCGGCTGAACCCGATGGCGAGCAGCTGCGCGTCGTCGAGCTCGAGGAATCGATCGGGGGTCAGCGGGGCGGCGGCGCCAAGTCGGTCGAACGCGGCCTGTGCCGAGGCCAGCGACACCTGCTGCTCGAGCACTATGTGGACGAGGGTCGGGAACCCGGCCGGCCGGCTCCACAGCGGCGGCGGCCCGAACCGGTCGACGATGCCGCCCAGGTCGGGATCGCGGACGGCGAGCTCGCGAACCGCCAGGGCGAGCGTTTCTTCCGTCAGCGGCGTCGTGCTCGCTCCCACAGCCAAAGCGGCGTCGTGCTCGCTCCCACAGCCAAACCGGCTACCGGCCCCGGACCCGGCGGCCCTCTTCCTTGACGATCGCCCGGAGCATGAAGCCGACGTTGGCCGGGCGCTCGGCGAGGCGGCGCATGAAGTACGGATACCACTCGTGCCCGTACGGCACGTAGATCCGGACCGTGTAGCCGCGCTCTGCGAGCTTGCGCTGCAGGTCGCGCCGCACGCCGTAGAGCATCTGGAACTCGAAGCGGTCACGGCCGATCCCCTCGCCCTCCGCGATCTCGATGGCCCGCGCGATCAGCCTGGGGTCGTGCGTGGCCAGGGCGTGGTACGACCCGGACTTGAGCAGCCGCTCCATCAGCTTCGCGTAGCTGGCGTCCACGGTCGCCTTGTTGAGGTAGGCCACGCCGCGGGGCTCGTCGTAGGCGCCCTTGCACAACCGAACCCGACCGCCGGCGACGAGTATCCGTTCGACGTCGGCAGCGCTCCGGCGCAACGCCGACTGGATCACCACGCCGGTCTGCGGATACGCCTCGTGGGCCTCCTGCCAGAGAGCCAGAGTGGCGTCGGTCCTGGTGTGGTCCTCCATGTCGAAGCGGACGAAGCCATCCACGGCCCGGGCCGCGTCGAGGATCCGTATCACGTTGGCGCGGCACAGCTCGCGGTCGATCTCCATTCCCATCTGGGTCAGCTTGACGCTGACGTTGGCGTCGAGGCCGCGGGACGCCAGAGCGGGCAGGGTCGCGACGTAGCGATCGGCGGCCGCGGAAGCGAGCTCGGGCGAGGTGACCGATTCGCCCAGGACATCGACGGTAGTGCGGAGCCCGGCGCGCTTCAGGGCCTCGATGGCGGGCAGGGCCTCCTCGAGCGTCTCCCCGGCGACGAAGCGGGCGACGACCGGCCGCGTCAGGGGGCTCCGGACGGCCAGTCGGGCGAGCGACCGGCGGTGCGACAGCGAGATGAAGAACGACCGCATCGTTCGATGCGGCAGCACCCGAACGGTATCGGCAATGCCCATCGGATCAGCCTTCCTTGGAGGAGGCATCGGCTGCCTCGGCCCGGCGCGCGAACTCGGCCACCTTCGCCGCCTCCTCGCGCTGGAAGGTTTCGAGCTTGCCCCGACGGTGGGCGTCGACCGCGGCCGCGATCGCCTCGATCGGGGGCGAGCCGAATGCCCGGCCGTCCTCGTCGCGGTAGATCCGGCAGGCAAGCGCGACCGGCAGCTCCGGCTGGGGAACGACGTCCTCGCCCTGGATGCGGATCGTGGGCGAGCCCTGGAAGCCGAGGAACTCGGCGTCCTCCTGGCTGGCGACGAAGATCAGCTGGATCGGCGTCTCGATGATCCCCCTGCGGAGAACGCTCTCCAGGTCGCGCCGCGCCTGCTCGAGGTGCGGGCAGTCCTCGACGGCCAACAGCTCGACACGAAGATCTGCCACGCGGCCAGCCTACATCGACCTGGGGAAACGGGTGCGAGCGGGCGAGGCGGCGCCGCCGCCTGAGCCGCGCCGGGGCTCACCGGCGGTTAGCGCAGGGCCTCCGTGACGCGCAGCCAGGGCCCGATGAGGACCTGGCGAGTGTCCGCGTCGAGGCGGCCGCCGAGCGCCACTGCCAGAGCGGCGTCGACGATCGCCTCGCCGGCGTCGTTCTTGATCTGCTGCCAGGTGATGTCGTTGCTGATCCGATATGGAATGGTGTTCGAGCCGCGCGAGGCCCAGGCGAGGGCTCGGTTGCGGACGCGGTCGATCTCCTTGCTCAATCCCTCTCGATCGCCGACGGCTCGAACGGCCGCCCAGGCCTCCTCATGCACTTCGCGGCCGGTCGACCGCCAGGCCGCCCGCAAGCCAAGGAGCTGCGCCTGGTTCAGGTGATCGAGCCGTTCGAAGAAGCCCGCCATCTCCTCGGTGTCGACGAGATTCACTCCCCTGCGACGTCCCCACATCGGTCCGTCTTCCCCCTACTCTTCGTCCGCCTGCTCCAGCAGATGGCGCTTCAGGAAGTCGAGGCAGCGCTTCCAGGCATCGCGGCGGTTGTCCCGCTTCTGCCAGCCGTGCGGCTCCTCGTCGTACCAGTGGAGCTGGTAATGCTTGTTCTCGATCTCGAGCGCCTCGACGACCTTCTCGGTCATCAGCGGCACGACACGCTTGTCCTTGCGGCCGTGCATCAGCAGCAGCGGGGCCTCGATCCGCTCGACCCGATGGAGCGGCGAGCCGCGACGGTAGGCCTCGGCGGCCTCGGGATCGTCGGGCTTGCCCATCATCCGCTCCAGGTCGATGCGGCCCAGTCGATCTCCGTGGCGGTAGCTCTCGGCGATGTCCGAGTCGCCGTACAGGTCGATGCCGGCGCGCCACAGAGTCGGCTCCTCGGTCAGGACGCAGAGCGTCATGTAGCCGCCGTACGAGGCGCCGTAGTGGGCCAGCCGGCCGTCGCACCAGGGCTGCTTCGCCGCCCAGCGGGCGGCGTCGATGACGTCGAACGCGTCGGCGTGGCCCCACTGGCCGCGGTTGGCCCAGCGGAAGTCGCGGCCGTAGCCGGTCGATCCGCGGAAGTCGACCGAGAGGAAGGCGACCCCGGCCTCGGCCACGAGCTGGCGGAAGGGCATCCAGTCGCGCAGAGCCTGGGAAGTGGGTCCGCCGTGGGAGTGCACCAGGCAGGGCACGCGGACCGCTTCCTCGCCGGTGGCGTTCGAGGGGAGGTACAGGTTGCCCTCGATCCTCAGGCCGTCGCGCGCTTCGTAGGCGATGCGCGTCCCCGTCGCGAAGTGGGCCGTGTCCACGACGGTCGGCAGCGAATGGGTCAGCTGCCGGGGCTTCGCGCCATGGGCCACGGCCTCCGGGACGGGCAGCAGCCAGAGATCGTCGGGGGCGCGATCGCTGCGGCCGATGGCGAGGATGGCCGACGCGTCGGGCAACCAGCCGACGGCCATCCACACGCCGTCGAACGGGTTGACAGCGACCGAGCGTGGGGTCGGGCTCGAAGCGGCGTCCCGCGCCGGCAGCTCGCCGATCAGCAGGTCGACGAGCCCATCGCGGATCTCCACGAAGGCGAAGCTCTTCCCATCGGGCGATGGCAGGGGCACGTAACCCCAGCCGCCGCCGGGCTCGCCATGCTCGTGCTGGCCGGTCGTGAGCACGGTCCGCTCCCGGCCGTCGGTCGAGATTCGGACGACCTGGAACCAGCCGTCGCGGTCCGACACCATGAGCAGACCCGATCCGTCCGGCAGCCAGCGCGGCCCGGTCTCCCAGGCGTCCTCGCCGGCGATCAGCCGCTCCTGGGCCGTGACCACGTCCACGAGATGGATCTGCGAGGTGAGCAGGTCCGGCGGGCGCTGAGACGTGACCGCGATCTGGCGGCCGTCCGGCGACCAGACGAACTCGTCGACGTCGACGCCTGGCGCGGTCATCGGGGTGGGTTCGGCGGAGCGCGGGCGGGTCGCGGGCCGGCCGCGGCGCGGGACCGGCGCGTCCACGAGCCACAGCTGATCCCAGCCGCGGCGCCGCGAGATGAACGCGATCTGGTGTCCGTCGGCGCACCAGCGCGGGGAGCGGTTGCCGGCCGGGTGCTGGCTCACCAGGGCCTGGTGCGACCCCTCGACGTCGATCATCCAGATCGCCTCGTCCCGGACGAAGGCGATGCGCCGCCCGTCGGGCGACCACTGCGGGTCGGAGGCCGACTTCTCGGTCGCGGTCAGCGGCTCGGGATAGCCGCCGCGCGACGCCATCAGGAAGATCTGGCGGGCCCCGGCCGCTTCCGCCGTGAAGGCCACGCGGCGGCTGTCCGGGGAGAGCCGGAACTCGCGGGGCGCCTCGATCGCAGCGGCTTGCTCGATGGTCAGCCCGTCACGCGATGGACGGCGGCCGCGGCCGTTCTCCTGGGCTCGACGGGCGGGCTCGGCGACGACGCGCGGCGCAGGGGCCCGGTTCGGTGCGGCTTCGTCCTCGGTCGGCCCGGCACGGCCAGTACCGGCGCCACTCCTGGCGCGGGAGCCTTCGCGCCCAAGGGTCGGCCGGGTCATCGGTTGCCCCATTCCAGGCCCATCGGCAGATCCTCGCGCTCGCCGGGCCTGGGAACGGGATCGACCCGCACGAAGGTCTCGTGGCCGAACATCTGCGCCAGCCCCTCCCGAACCTCCGGATCGTCCCACTGCCGGCCGCGCATCTGACTGTCGTGGCAGGCCAGGGCCGCGACCTTGCGGTCCAGCACCTCGCCGATCGCCACGATCGTGGTGATCTCCTCGTCGGGCCGGGCCAGCCGCTCGAACGCCTCCTGCTGACGCAGGTCGTCGTCGGACGGTGGCGTCGTGTCGCCGGAGCGGCGCCGCTCCTCCTCCATCGCCGCGCGCATGCCCGCGACGCGGGACCGGGGCAGAGCCTGGTGGTAGAGAGCGACGGGACCGCCCGGCTCCGCAGCCGCTCGCCGATAGGCCTCGGTCGCGCGCGCCGAACACGTGGTGTGGTCCGGGTGCCCGTAGACCCCGCCCGGATCGAAGGTCACGATTACCGCCGGCCGCAGCCGCCGGATCACCTCGACCATCCGCTGCACGACTTCCTCGGGATCGGCCGTGGCCAGCGAGCCTTCCGGCGCGCCCCAGCCCTCCATGCCCGAGTCGCGGTAGCCGAGGAAGATCGGCTCGGAGATCCCCATCTCCCTGCACGCGCAGCGCAGCTCCTCGAGCCGGATCTCCGGATCGAGCGAGTGGTCCACGCCCGTCTCGCCCGGCCGTCCGCCCTGGTCGCCGTTGGTCACGCACAGGACCCAGACGGGATTGCCCGCAGCCGCGGCCAGGGCCATCAGCCCGCCGGCGCCGTAGCTCTCGTCGTCGGGGTGGGGGAAGATCGACAGCAGGCCTCGCGGGCCGGCCGATCCGGTCGAGCCGGTAGATCCAGGCACGCTAGCGACCGAGGGGCCGGTCGGTCGATGGCTTCGAGCGCGCTCCGCCGGCTGCCCGACCGTTCACCAGCTCCTCGCTCGCGCCTTCGTTGAGTCCGAGGCCCTTCTCGAGGTCCGAACCCAGCTCGACCGTTCGCCGATAGGAGGCCCAGACCGCCTCCGAGAGCACCGTCCGCAGCCGGCCTGACTCGAGCTCGTGGATTGCCGCGGCGCTCGTGCCACCAGGCGAGGTGACCATGTTGCGCAGGACGGCGGGGTGCTGGGCCGTCGCCTTGGCGAAGGCCGTGCTCCCCTCCAGCGTTTCAATGACGAGGTCGTGGGCGACGTGGCGCGGGAAGCCCAGGTGGACCGCCGCGTCGATGAGCGCCTCCATCACCAGGAAGACGTATGCCGGCCCGGTGCCGCTCACAGCGGTGGCCATCTCGACGAACTTCTCGTCCTCGACCTGCAGGTCCGTGCCGAGGGCCCGCAGCAGCACGCGCGCCTGGTCGCACTGCGCCTCGGTGACTTCCGGCGTCGCGTACCAGACGGTGATGCCGCGACCGATCTGGGCGGGTGTGTTCGGCATGCTGCGGACGACTTCGCGGTGCTCCAGCAGCGACGTGAGCACCTTGCACGTGGCGCCGGCGACGATCGATACCACCAGTTGATGCGGCGTGAGGTGGCCACCCAGCTCGTGGCCGACCTTGGTCAGCGTCTGCGGCTTGACGGAGAGCAGGATCACGTCGGCGGCGGCTGCCGCCTCGAGGTTCGAGGCGACCATTCGAACGCCGTACTGGCGCGTCAGCTCCTCGCGACGCTCCGGGCGCGGCTCGCTGCCGACGATCTGGTCGGGCCCGACGAGCTTGCCGCGGAGCAGCCCGGCGATGATCGACTCGGCCATCACGCCGGAGCCGATAGTGGCGACCGTTCGGTTCGAAAGTGGCGACATGCGGGCGAGTATAGGCGTCGCGGGAGGCCGACGAGGGGTCGTTGCGCGCGAAATAGGCCGCCCGGGGGCGGCGCCGGGCCCAAAGTCGAACGCGGTCGAGGGCCGGCCGGATGCTTGCTCGACCGCGGGGGCGACCACCCCGCCATTTCGGTTCCGGCTAATTCTTCCCGAGACAGACGAGAGCCGGTCGCCTGGGAGGATCAGCGACCGGCTTGCCGTTCTCGTCTTGCCCGTTGGGAGGAGGAGGATGTGATGCGGATATTGCAGCGCTGCGCTGAAGTAATCCTGAAATTGCGACCAGCCTGGTATCGAGAATCGACGCGATCCGAACGCCCCGCGGGGCCGGCCGGCGCGCCCTACTCCATAACCGGCGTCCAGCTCCCCGGAGGCGAGGTCTCGACGAAACCGTCCGAATCGAAGATCTCGGCGAGCATTCCGAGGCCGTCAACGATGCGCGGCCCAGGGCGCTCGAAGTAGACCGGCTCGACGATGAAGATGCGGCCCCGGCGGACCGCCTCGATGTCCTGCCAGAACTCGGGCAGCTGCGTCCGCGCGAAGGCCCGCTTCGCCGCCGGCAGGTGCATCCCGATCGGCGCGATCAGGAGCATCTCCGGGTCCACGTCGCGGACCGTTCCCCAGTCGATCGGCGAGGCGGCCTCACCCTCGTGGCCGAGCAGCTCCCAGCCGCCGGCGCGACGAACCTGCTCCGGAACCCAGCGGCCGCTGGCGAAGGGCGGCTCGAGGGCCTGGAGCATGACCACTCGCGGCGGCCGGATCCCCTCGTCCTGGCGGGCGACGACGTGCTGCTCCAGGTCGCCGAGCTCCTCGCGCAGCGCCTCCAGCAGCTCCATGGCATCGTCCTCGGCTTCCAGCATCGCCCCGATCGTGGTGATGGAGTGGAAGATGCCCTCCACGCTGACGGGGTCCAGCGAGACGACGACGGTGTCGGCGGCCGACACCCCCAATGCCTCGCGGACCTGACTGCTGCCGATGCCTGAGCCGGCAGCGCCATCGCGGACGATGACGAGGTCCGGCTGGGCGGCCCGGAGCCCCTCGACGTCCAGCTCCGCGGGGCCGATCTCATTGTCGACGAAGGGGTGCGGCGCATGCTCGCGGTCGCGGGCCGGACGCGGCCGCGTGACCACCGCCACTCCCTCGATCTCCGGCGGGTAGTCGCAGCAGTGGCTGACGCCGACCAGCTCGTCACGCAGCCCCAGGGCGCAGACGATCTCGGTGGCAGATGGCAGGACCGAAACGATCCGCATCCCGTAAGTCTATCTGCCGCGCCTTATCGGCCCCTTGTTCGATGTCGGGCGCCGCCCCCCGCCGCTCGCCGCCCCGCGGGCCGGAATCCAAAGCGCCCGACCGATGGCCGGGCGCTCGTCGGAACTCGAGGAGTCAGCGGGGCTTCGCCGCGTCCACCATCGCTCGGGCAGCGGCCTTGTCCGTGTACCAGAGCGCGTTGATCTGCGTGTAGACGGCCCACTGGGGCGGAAGCGCATCCTCGGTGAAAATGGCGTTCACGGGGCACTCGGGCTCGCAGGCGCCGCAGTCGATGCACTCGTTCGGTTCGATGTAGAGAGTCCGGTCTACGCCCTCTTCCTCGTGGATGCAATCGACGGGGCAGACGGAAACGCAGGCGCGGTCGGTCACATCGACGCAGGGCTCGGCGATCACATAGGTCATCGGGTTTCTCCTGGGGTGGTTCGGTTCTCGATCGTCAGCTCAGGAGGCGTACTGGGCACTCCACGAACGTCGCCGTGAGCGTACCACGCGCGGCGGCGGCGGGGCTCAGCCGCCTACATGTGAGGCTCGTACTCCGGGTCGAGGAACTTCTCGGGATCGTCCTCGAAGTCGAGCTTGCAGCCCCGACTGCAGAAGTAGTAGGTCTCGCCGTCGTACTCGACCCGAAGGTCGGTATCGGTGTCGACCTCCATGCCGCACACGGGGTCTTTCGCGGACGCCATAGGTTCTCCTTCGACCGAACGAACGGTCGTCTTCCAATGTCAGGCCTCGACCGACCGGCCGTCGATTTCGAGTTTAGACCCGGCGGTCGAAAGAGCCCGGCAGGCGGTTCGACCTGCCCGGGTGCCACCGAGCTCACGTACGGGGCCGCCACGAGATGTGCCGAAGGGCCCGCGCGCCTTCGGTCAGCAGCGTAGGATGCCCCCATGGAACCGCAGCTCGTCGAAAACGCACGCCGGACGCTCGAAGCCGAGTGCGCGCGCCTCCGACTCGAGCTGTCCGAGGAGGTCGAGCACCCGCGCGTCGCCCACGGCGCTCAGACTGCCGCGGCCACCGAAGTCTCCGAGAGCCAGCGCGGCCAGCAGCTTCGGGAACGAGAAGAGCAGCATCTCGTCCTCATCGAGGGCGCGCTCAAGCGGATCGAGGCCGGGACTTTCGGGCTGTGCCAGACGTGCGGCAAGCCGATCGCGCCGGAGCGCCTGGAGGCCCTGCCGTGGGCCAACGACTGCGTCAACTGCCACGGCAAGAAGCGCCGCTAACCTCAGTCGGACGCCGGTCGTACGTCTTCGGCTGGCTGTAGCACCCGAGCCGTTCTCGGAGCGCGGGCCGTCCGGACCGGTGGCGCGTCATTCCTTCCAGGCGCAACTTCCCTGCGTGCGCCCTGGGCCGCGTAATCTGACCCCGGTCGACCCAGCAGGTAACCCTGGCCCAGCTCGATGTCGAGAGCGCGCAAGATGGCGAGCTCACGGTCGGTCTCGATGCCTTCGGCGATCAGCCGGCAGCCGGTCGCGCGAGCGAAGTGACGCAGGCCGACGATCATAGCCTGACGCGCGTTGTCGGCGTCCAGGCCGGCTACGAGCCAACGATCGAGCTTCACGAACGCCGGCCGCAGCTCGAGGATGTGGCGCAGGCTGGCGAACCCGGCACCCGCGTCATCCACGGCCAGCTCCACGCTCGGTCCGAGCGTGGCCATCGCCGCGCGGAACGCCGGGTAGTCGGCGATGGCCGCGTGTTCGGTCACCTCCAGCACGAAATGACGGCGGCTTTCTCTGAGGAGCGATCGCAGCGGCTCTCCCGCCATGATGAGCTCGGGCGAGGCGTTCAGGTTGAGCCAGGCCGATTTCGGCAGGGCCTCCGAAGCCGCGAGGGCGGCCTGGAGCGTGGCGATCTCGAGCTCCGCCCCGAGACCGACCGCGGCCGCCTTGGCGAACATAACCTCGGGATCGGTGCCGTCGCGAAAGCGCGTGAGCGCTTCGTAGCCGACGATCACGTTGCGCCCGAGATCGACGATCGGTTGGAAGACCAGCTGGAAGGCCCGGTCGAGGATGATGCCCGAGATGCGATCGGCGCCTCGTCCCACCTGGGTCCGTTTGGCCACTTCGCCACCGATGAGTACACCCGCCAGGTCCGCGAACTCGACGAGGGCCGGCAGCACTTCGGCGACGGCGACCGCATTCGAGCGGGCCTCGGAGTGCACCATGAGCAGCCCGATGACTTTCTCGCGGTGTCGCACCGGCGCATACGCTACCAAGTGGACGCCCAGACGGTTCAGGAGCTGGTTGTACGGGTGTGAGGGCCGATCCATCCACGGCTCGATCCAGGGGCCCAGGGCGGCTCGCTCGCGCAGGTACTGACTGCGCTGGTACGTGAGCGGTCGCAGCGGCGGGTCAGGTTCGCCGGCGACGACAAAGCCGATCGGCAATGCCCGACCGTCGGGCCGGAAGAGAAGCATGTTCGCACCGGTGAGGCCGGTGAGGGAGACAACCCGGCGGCAGATCGCCTGTGCAGTAGCTTCCGGCGTGTCGTCTGCGCGCAGGCTGCTTATCGTCTCCCCGATGAGCACACGCTGCCGCGCGAACAGGGTCGAGCGCTCCGCGAGCGCGCGCTCCTCCGTCACGTCACGTTTGACGGCCACATAGCTCGTGACCGCGCCCGAGGCGTCGCGGATCGGCGAGATGACGGCCTCCTCGGTGAAGAGTGAACCGTCCTTGCGCCGGTTGATCAGGTCGGCCGCCCAGGGCAAGCCACTCGTGATCGCGGCCCACATTGCGTCGTAGAACGAGGGCGGCTGGCGGCCGCTCTTCAGGAGACGCGGGTTCTGGCCGATGACCTCGTCGCGGGAGTAGCCGGTCACGCGCTCGAAGGCAGGATTGACATACGTGATCCGCGAGTCGAGGTCGACCATCATGACCGACTCGGTGGCCTGTTCAACGACGGCAGCGAGCCGATCGCGCTCCGCCCCTTTCTTCGCGTGTTCGGTCACGTCTACGCCGATGCCACCCACTCCGACGCGTGAGTCGGCGGTCGGCAGGGGCAACTCTATGAGCAGGACGGTGTGCGGCCCATCGTCGAGCAGCATCACGCGCGAGAAGACCTGCAACCCACTCCCGCGGAGGATCGCCTCGTCGTGCGCGCGCATCATCGCGGCGGCTTCGGGAGGCCACATGTCGGCGTCGGTCTTGCCATGCCAATCGAGCCCCATCTGCTTGCCCATGGTGGCGAGAAGGTGTGGGTTGGCGTACACGTAGCGGCCATCGGCGTCCTTCACGAAGGCGGCCACGGGGGCCGCTTCCATCAGGTCGCGGAAATGCAGCGCCATCCCGCCTCCCGGGGTTAGGACCGAAGTCTCATGGGAGTGCGCTGGGCGCGGTGATCTTCGCCTGGTTGTTCGTTGGCGCGGCGGCGCTCCGACAGCCATCCAATCCGGCGAGCGCGCTCTCTCGGGAGCATCGGATTCGCCGACCAGTCGCCCGAGACGTCGAATTCGTCGGCGGGGCCGACCTACCGCAAGGTTCGTTGGCACGGGCTCGCCAGAGGGACCGCCGATGACGCGCAGAGGGATCATGGCTGACCCGAGCGCAACGGACGCTGACCAGCAGCGAGTGTCGCGGTGGCGCGCCTCGGTCGGAGGCTCGCAATGTGCACGAGTTGGAGGCTCCGAAGGGCCATCGTTCCAACCAGCACGATCGCTGGGATCAGGCCGCTCCCCGCGGATGAAGACGCCAGATCGCCACTCGAGGGACTCTGAAACCCGCTCAGACTGACGGTGCCCGCGATGATGCCGACGAGGCCTGTCGCGCCTATCGATGCGACGGCGAAACGGTGGACCCCCTTGGTGTGCATCTTGCCTCCGACGGCGCACGTCGGCATCCGCGGTGTGCGGGGGCACCAAGTCCACCGCCGGGAGACCCCGGCCAGTACACTTGGAGTGAACCACGTGATTGTCTCGTTGTCTACTGTAGGAAAGTACGTCTACTCTAGGCATAGCCCACGTACTAGGGGCGGGATGGCACCGCCATTCGGCCTCGTGCTCAGACAGGCACGCGCCAATAGCGTCATCTGGACCGGGCAGCTCAGCGGTCTGGGGAGCCGTCGGAAACGACGAAACCCGGCCTCATGGCCGGGTTTCAGGTTCGCGGCATTGGTTGCGGGGGACGGATTCGAACCGCCGACCTTCGGGTTATGAGTCAGGCTCTGGCCCTATCTCCTGGTCCCGAATGGTCCCCAATAGACCCGTTCTGAGCGTGGATTGGGGCTCCCGCGAGGCTCGCGGGGACTGGCCGGGATGGTTGGTTTCTTCCCTCATGTTACCTGGCGTGTTACCTGGCTGGCCGACTGATAGCAGCTGCCAGTCGGTCGGCCGCGTCCTCCTGGAGGCCAGGCAGGACATGCGAGTAGGTGTCGAGGGTGATGGTCACTGAGGCGTGGCCGAGCCGCTCCGAAACGACCTTCGCATGAACGTGGGCAGCGAGCAGGAGGGAAGCATGTGTGTGTCGGATGTCGTGGAACCGGATCCGCGGCAGGCCAGCTCGAGTCGCCAATCGCTCGAACAACTGCGAGACGACGTCGGGGTCGATCGGCGATCCATCTGCTCGAGCGAAGGCCAGGTCGTTGTCCCTCCAGAGGGAGCCGGCCCGAATGCGTTCGATCGCCTGCGCACGCTTGTGAGTCCGAAGCGTCGCAACTGTCTCGGCGTCCAAGGCGATCCTACGGCGCCCTTGGCCGTCTTTGGCGCACCGAAGGCGAGACCGTTGACGTCTCGAACCCACGTCTGCTGGACGCTCAATGCGGCACCGTCCAAGTCCAGGTCACGCCATCGAAGCCCAAGCAGTTCGCCCCGCCGCATCCCCGTGGCGAAGGCAACTCGCCAGATGCACGAAAGGCGATCGCTGGCCACGGATGCAAGAAACCGACCGATCTGTTCGCCCGTCCACGTCTTCATGTCGGGCCGTCCCGTCGGCAATCGATGAGCCCGTTCGGCAGGGTTTGGCCCTAGGAGCAGGCGATCCTCTATCGCATCGCCGAACACCTTGACCAGCATCACGGCCACGTTGTGCACCGTCTTGGCTGAGAGTGGGCGTCCGTTGCGTCCACCCTTCTCGGCGAGTTGTTGGTAGAGAGTCCTGAGCCGTGCCTTCGTGACGGATCGAAGCGGCATGTCGCCGATCGTCGGGACGACATACAGCCTGGCCATCATCTGGTAGCTCGCCAGCGTGCTGCCTCGAAGATCCCACTCCTGCTCGCCAACCATTGCCCGAGCCACTGCCTGACAGCCATCTTCGTCGGCTCGGGCTCGTCGCTGGCAGCCCGCGCTTGGACGTCCCCCATCGCAGCCAGGGCAGCGGCCTTGGTTGCGAAGCCAGCAGCTGCGTGAGCGCGAGGAGCAGCATCTCGGCCAGATCGAGAGTGCGCTGCGTCGGATAGAGGCGGGGACTTTCGGGCTGTGCCAGACGTGCGGCAAGCCGATCGCGCCGGAACGGCTGGAGGCCCTGCCGTGGGCCAACGATTGCGTCGACTGCCACGCCAGGAAGCGCCGGCTGATCGAGCCGCGCCGGTGGCTCCTGCCGACCTCCGCTAGCCCTTGTCGCGACGCCGCTCCAGCGCTACCTTGCCCCTGCCACTAAGGGGCAAGATGGCCGTGACAAGGACCGCCTTCCCAGCACGCACGCTGCCGCTGCTTCTCGTCCTGATCTCGGGCGCGGGGGCGTGCAATCCGCCGGCTGCGATCTCCACCCCGACCGTGGCGTCCCTGTCGCCGACCGGAGCGCCGACGCCCCTTGCCGTCCCCTCGGCGACGCGCGGGCCGATGCCCGACGTCGTCCGCTGCCAGGATCGGCCTGCCGGCGTTGCCCTGATCGTAGATCCGCAGCTGGCGCCCAATCTCGCGGCCGACCTGCAGACGTTCGGGGACGATCTCTGCGCCGACGGGTACGGCGTGCGAATTCACTCGGCGGTCTTCGGCTCGCCTCCCGAACTGCGGACGTATCTGGCACAGGTCCTGGCCGAGACGCAGGGCCGCCTCGAGGGCGCGATCCTGATCGGCGACTTCCCTCACGCGTACCAGTTCGACCAGACGCATCCGGACAACCCCAAGACGGCCCCGGTCAGGCAGGAAGTGCTCAGCCTGCAGTACTACTCCGACCTGGACGGCGTGTTCGCCGCCTCCGCGGACTACACGTACGAGGGTCGCCACGAGTACTCGTACAACCAACACACCGGCGACACCGACTGGGAGATCTGGGTCGGAGTGCTGCCCTACTACCGTGGAGACGCCTCGCTGACGATCGACGCCATGCATCGATACTTCCGCAAGAACCACGCCTACCGGCAGGGAGAGAGGGATCTACCCCGTGGCTTCCTCGAGATCAACGAGCAATTCAGCACCACCAAGGCGTCGGAGGAGGCCCGGGTCGTGGCCCTCATGCGAACGGGGCCTTACTCATGGACGCCGTTCAGCAACGGCAAGAACTCGCACCTATACGTCGGCGGCGTCGCGGGGACGATCGCGGACGGCTACGCCGACCTGTCGGCCGGGGTGGTCGATTTCGCGGTCATGGACACGCATGGAACCGCAACCGCAAGCGGCGCCATCGACATAGCCTGGGTTGAGAGCCATCCGGTCCGCGCGTACTTCTTCTGGAGCGACGCGTGCTCCATCGGCGACATCGAGGAACCGGAGAACTTCGCCACTTCACTCGTGTACAGCGAAACCAGCAGCGTGCTGGTGGCGAAGGGGAACACGAGACCCGGCTCCGGGTTGGGCACCAACAAGAACGGGTTCTACGGGCACAACATCGCCACGGGGCTCACTTCCGGCTGGAGCCTCGGACGGGCGGTGGTGGAGCACGTTCGCGTTCCGCTCATCGACCCGTGGGCAAAAGAACGAGAGCACCTCGTTTCCCCATTCATCCTGATCGGCGACCCGACCCTGCGCCGGGAGTAGCAGGCCCGAGAGACGAAGCGCGGCTAGTCGCCGCCGGGCACGGCGCGCGCGCGTTCGGCTTCCTGGAGCACTCCCAGCGCCGCGAGGCTGACCAGCGGGTTGCCGCGGCGCGTCCCAGAGGGGCCCCAGCGGGCGAAGCTGCCACGGCTGACGACGCCGTCGGCGGGAGCGGCGTTGAGGTCTTCGGCCGGGAAGCCGCCGTCGCGAAGACGCTTCGACTCGAGCAGCGCCAGGGCGTCGGCGCACCTCGGATCGCCGATACGCCCCAGCTCGGCCATGACCTGCGGGGCGAAGAGCACATCGTAGAACTGGATCGGGAAGTGGATGCGGTCTACCGCGCCTCCCCAGTAGGGTTCGATAAGGGACCCGTCGCCGCGGCGCCACAGCAGCCGCCGCGAGAGCATCAACTCGGCCGCCCGGTGGGCGGCCCGGATGGCCGGCTCGTAGCCGTGCCGCTGCCCAAAAGCCCACAGCCCGCGGGCCGGGATGGCCGTCTCCTGGAAGGACGAGGATCTCGCGTCACGCCGCCTGTCGCAGTTCCAGCCCCCGTCGGGCCACTGCCAGCCGACGAGACGATCGACCAGCTCGATCGTCCGGTCGTTCTCGAGCCCCAGCCGAACCGAGTACCAGATCGCGTTGCCCTCCTGGGATCCGCAACGCCTGACGCGGTTCTCCTGGCCGGTGTAGACGATCGTTCCGGGTGGGCTCAGGTGCTGCCTCGAGAAGAGCCACTCGTCGATCAGGCGGATTAGCGGCCGCAGCGAATCGTCGCCGGGTGGGTAGTCGATCAGGGCGAGGCAGGTCAGCGTCCAATGCGGGCCCTGCCACTTGCGGTAGGCGTGCAGCACGGGAGTGTCGCGGCCTCGGAGCAGAGCCCTGGCCATCGGCGACTCCGGGATCCGGGCACGCAGGGCCTCGAGCCGGGGGGCCGCGCCTGGCCCGACCTCCCTCAGCAGGCTGGCCTTGTAGCCCAGGACCGGATCCTCGGACGCGGCCAGCGCGGCGATGAGGGCCGATGCCGGACTGACCGCCGACGACGGGTCCGAAGTCGGCGCCCCCGAAGTCGGGGGCCGCACGGTCCGCTCGACGATGCGCAGCTCGCCCATGCCGGCAGTGTAGCGGCGCGAAAGCGTGACCGGCCTGCTGCCCCGGACGTTGCCAGATGCACGAGAGCCGGCCCTGTGGCCGGCTCTCACGTTTGCGGTCTTGGTTGCGGGGGACGGATTCGAACCGCCGACCTTCGGGTTATGAGCCCGACGAGCTGCCGCTGCTCCACCCCGCGCCGGGAACTGTAGCGGTGGACCCCCGTTGCGTCAAACAGGACGCCTATCTCATCGTGCCGGGTCGCGATCGGGCCGAGGCCGGGCCGGGCCGCAGTCAGTGGGCGGCGCGGTAGGCCAGGGCTTCGTGCCAGGCCGCCAGAGCCGCGGGCCACCAGACGTCCATCGGGCCGTCCGTGCCGTACCACGGCGCGCCGGCGCTCGGGCCGTGGACGGCGTCGTCCACGACGATCGGCTGCGAGCCGGCGAGCATGGCCGAGACGACCGGGACGAGGCCGTCGCCCTCGGTGCCGGGCACCGCGGCGCGGCCGATCACGGAGCGGTAGAGCAGGTGCGCCACGCGCTCTCGGCCGGTGCCGGCGGGGTCGCCGCGGATCGCCCGCGACGCCACCGACACGTACCCGATCATCGGGGAGTGGCAGGCGCCCGGCGCCGCTTTCTCGGCGACCTCCGACACGACGGTGTTCATGCGCTTGCCGATCCCCTCCCCCGTCGGCATCACGTGCGGCGTGCCCAGCGTCACGATCGCCGCGATCCGTGGCGCAGCCCCGAATCTCCTCCCCGGCAGTGGCTCGGTGGCGGTGAGGATCCGCGCGATCAGCCCGCCGGCGGAGTGGCCCACGACCAGCACCGGCGCCCCTTGTGAGACCTCCGCCGACAGCCGGCCCGCCTCCAGCAGCGCCCGCCCCGAGCGGGTCGCGATCGCGCCGGGCCCACGCGCGGAGGCGATCAGCCAGTCTGGCGTCCAGACGTTGGCGACAACCACGACGGCGGCGCCCCGCTCCCGGAGCCTGTCCACGAATCGGCGATACATCGGCGGAGCGGTGAGGAACCCGCCCAGGACCAGGACGGTCGGCTTGACCGCAGCGGGGTCGCTGCGCCATCCGCCCGGCCGCCGTGTCTTGCTCGATCCCGGAGCGCCGCTTCTCATGGGCGATTCAGCCATAGAACGCATCCTACTCCGCGTGCTTGGAGCACCCCGCGCCGCGGTCCGGCATTTGTCCGCTCGATCACATTCGGCCAGGTGCGCCATCATGAGCCGACCAACGACGATGGAGACGCGGGCATGACGATCGACGACAAGGGGCAATCGGAGCAGTCGGGGACGCCCCCCGAGAACGCAGACGCTTCCGAGCAGACTCAAGGCGCGACCCCAACCGAACCGGCGATGGGGCCGAGCGCGGGACAGACCGCGCCCCAGGCCGCCGGACCGACCTCACCGCCGCCCGGCTGGCGGCCCGCTCCGCAGCCCGGCTGGCCGCCTTCGCCCCAGGGCTGGCCACCCGCTCCGCAGTCCGGCTGGCCACCCGCTCCGCAGTCCGGCTGGCCGCCTTCGCCCCAGCCCGCCTGGCCGCCCGCTCCGCAGTCCGGCTGGCCGCCCGCTCCGCAGGGTTGGCCGCCTTCGCCCCAGCCCGCCTGGCCGCCTTCGCCCCAGCCCGCCTGGTCTCCAACTCCGCCGGCGGACGCCGTCTTCGACAGCGACGGCCGTCTCGTCGGCCCGGACTCCCCGGGACGTCGCCGGCCGAGCAGGCTACCCCTGATCCTGTCGGTGCTGGCCGCGGCCATGATCGCCTTCGCCGGCGGCATGGTCGTCGACCATCTCGCCGTTCCCCCGCAGCAGGCGCAGCAGCCGCTCAAAGACTTCGACGTCTACGAGCAGGCGCTCCAGGACATCCGCGACCACTACGTCGGGCGCTCCTCGCTGACTGACCAGCAGCTCCTCTACGGCTCGATCAGCGGCATGGTCCAGAGCCTGGGCGACACCGGCCACACGCGGTTTCTGACGGCCCAGGAATACCAGCAGATGAACAGCGAGCTGAGCGGCAAGGTCGCCGGGATCGGCGTCCTGATGAGCGAGGCGAATGGCCTGCTGGTCGTCGCGCGCGTGATCGCGGGCTCGCCCGCAGACAAGGCGGGCGTCAAGGCCGGGGACCAGATAACGGCCGTGGACGGAGTCTCCACCTCGGGCTACACCTTCGATCAGCTGGCCACCAAGATCCGCGGCGACGTCGGGACGAAAGTCACGATCTCAGTCCTTCACGAGGGCGCTACGACGGCGGTCGACCTCACGATGACGCGCGCCCTCGTGAGCGCTCCGCTGGTCGATTGGAACATCGTCCCGGGCACCCATATCGCCGACATCGCGCTCTTCCAGTTCTCCGACGGCGCCGGCGACCAGGTGCGGCAGGCCGTCGAGGCAGCCCAGAAGCAGGGTGCCACGGCGATCGTCCTCGACCTCAGAGGCAACCCGGGTGGGGTCGCCGACGAGGCTCGCACCGTCGCCAGCGACTTCCTTTCCAAGGGCGTGGTGTACCTGGAGGAGGACTCGTCCGGGAAGCGGACGGAGGTCACGGTGGACACGTCTCGCGTGAGCACTGCGCTGCCGATGGTGGTACTCGTGGATCACGATACGGCCAGCGCAGCTGAGATCGTCGCCGGCGCCCTCCAGGACTCTCTCCGCGCCAAGGTGGTTGGGCTGACGACCTACGGCACGGGCACCGTGCTCGAGCCGTTCGTCCTGTCCGACGGCTCGGTTGTCCTGCTCGGCGTCTCGGATTGGCTGACTCCGTTGGGTCACCGCATCTTCGGCGTCGGCATCACTCCGGACGAGAAAGTTGCCCTGCCGACGGGCGGCCAACCGATCGATCCGATCGACCTCAGCGCGATGACGGACTCGCAGCTCCAGTCCTCCAGGGACGCACAGCTGCTCGCCGCGGTCAAGGATCTAGGCCAGTAGGCGAATACCGGCGGGCGACAGCTCAGCCGGTCTTCGGGGCCGTCGCCTTCGACTCCACTAGCCACGCGAGAGCGGTCTCCACGTCGAAAGCCGCCACCACGGCCCGCAGCTCATCGAGCGTCAGGCCTTCCGCTCGTCCGCCGGTGACCAGGTCCATGTACTCGTAGCCGGCTGCCGTCTCCGCGTACTCGATTCGATCGACCGCCCGCTTCACGGAGATGCTCGAGCGGGCCATGACGCCATGCTTCGCCCACACAACGATGCGGTGCTCCCGCAGGCTCGCGACATTCGCCTCCATCAGCGCAGCCGAGCCCGGCAGCATGAACGGCAGGGCACCGATTCCGGCCGGCAGGTTGATGATCGTCTCCGGCTCCCACCTCAGGAGGCGCCGGTTGAGGTAGTCCTCGTCGCGGTACTCGGGGACGTGGCTGAGGTACGTGAGGCGCGGCGGCTGAGCGTGGACGACGGCGTGGAAGTTGGTGTCGGTCCGATCCACCGCATCGTCGTGCACCGCGAGGTGCGAGTTCCACTCCGAGGTTACGTGGTCGAACAGCCGGGTCGGCGCCGTGTGAAGCGTGCCCGCGGTGCCGTCGGCCGAGATCCGCACCACTCCGAGATTGGCGACGGGATCGACGTCGATCTCGCGCAGGCGCCTGCCCGAGCCGGTGACGATGACGAGGTGGCCCGCCAGGTGCGGCGCAGGCTGCGGAAGCTCGATCTCCTCCGCGATCGGGAAGCGGCGGCGGACCTCCATCGGCCAGCCGACATAGACGGAGATGTTGCCGGCAGCCCCCTCGCTGGCATCGATGGCGGCCACGCGACTGCCGCCCGCCCCCATGGAGGCGAGGATCTCGTCGAGGTCCGGGAACGGTTCCTTGAGCGCCACCGCCGATGACCTCCTTGTGGGGCTAGTCGAGGCGGAACACCTCGTCGAGGCGGCGATGGAAGCCGGTGGCGGGATCCACGCAGGGGTCGATGAGAGCGGCCATGTCCGCCTGCCAGCGGGCATTCACGGGGGCCGCGTCCATCATCGTCCGAAAGCGGTCGAAGTCGTCGACCTCGAGCACGCCGAACAGATCGTCGTCATGGAGGTAGATGGAGTAGTTCCGAGCTCCCGCTGCCCGGAGCGCCTCGAGCATCTCCGGCCAGACGGCGGCGTGGCGCCGTCGGTACTCGGCCTCGGCTCCGGGAAGGAGCTTCATAGCAAACGCGACACGTTCCATAGGTGTTGCTCTATGCGCCGGCCCCGGCGTCCGGTCGAGCCGGGGCCGGCGCGAATGTGGCTAGAAGATGTGGTTAGAAGCCGAAAGACGCGACGTACTGGTCGATGTTGTCCTTGTTGAAGACGAACGGAGGTCCGAGAACGACGACACTGTCGGCGCCAATCGTGTAGTTCACGGTGCCGTCCGCGAACTTGACGGTGAACGTGTCGCCCTGGTTGCCCTTGATCGTCCCGTTGACGAGATCAACGGCCACGGCGTACGCGAGGTAGCCGAGGTCGGTGACGTTCCAGAGCGCGAACTCGGGGGCCTCTCCGCCCTTGACGAAATCAACCATGCCCTTGGGGGTGCCGAGACCGGTGACGAAGACCGAGCCGGTCTTGCCCTGGGCCTTGACGACCTGGGCCGCGGCAACGATGCCAACGGTCGTCGGGGCGACGATGACCTTGAGGTTCGGGTGAGCAGACAGCAGAGCCTGAGCCTGCGTCGTGCTGGTCGTCGGGTCGTCGTTACCGTAGACCACGCCGTCCCACACGAGCTTGGAGTACTTGGCGTCCTTCATCGTGTCCTGCATCGCGGCGATCCAGGCGTTCTGGTTCGTCGCCGTCTGGGCAGCCGAGAGGACCGCGATCTCGCCGGTGCAGCTCGGAGCTTCGTCGCAGGCCATGTCCGCCAGGCCCTTGCCGATACCGGCGGTGTCGGCCTGGTTCACGAACACGTTGTAGGCGCCCTTCGCCGGGCTGGAGTCATAGCCGACGACCTTGATTCCGGCGGCCATGGCCGCCTGCAGGGCCGGGGCGATGGCAGTGGCGTCGTCAGCGGAGACGAGGATCGCCGATGCCTTCTGCGTGGTTGCCGTCTGGATGAACGGGATCTGCTGCGTCGCGTCGGCGGCGCTGGGGCCGACCTGGCTGACATTGCCGCCGAGATCGGTGGCAGCCTGCTGGGCGCCCTTGAAGGCGACGTCGAAGTACGGGTTGTTGACCTGCTTGGGGATCATGACGACGTTGCCGATGGCCGCGGCCGTCGGGGCAGCGGTCGGGGCCGGCGTGGCAGACGAGCTGCAGCCGGCCAGGATCAATGCGAGGGCCACTCCAGCGGCGGCTCGCGGAACGCGATGGAACATCGAACGATTCCTCCTTTGAACGTTGCGAACGTCGGACGACTGTTGGTTCTGAATTCGAACTCCTCCTCCTTCGATAGTTGTGGAACTTCGAACGAAGCCTCCTTTGGACGCTACCGAACGACCTCGCCAGGCACTGGGTCGCGAACCGGCCGGTGTCGACCTGAGCGAACGCGATCTACCAGCACCCGGAATTGGCGAGCAAGATGGGGGGCGATGACCGAGACGATCAGAAGCAGCCCGATGGCCACGTTCTGGTACTCGCTCGATACACCGCCCAGCCGCAGCGCGCTCTGGAGCGCGGCGAGAGTGAAGACGGCCAGGACGACCCCGGGGATCGTGCCCTTGCCGCCGTTGATGTCGACGCCGCCGAGCACCGCGATCATGACGACCGTCAGCACCAGCCCGGTGCCGTTGTCGGACCGGACGCTGTTGTAGCGCAACGCGAGCACGATGCCTGCAAACGCGGCCACTATCCCCGAGACGGCGAACAGCGCCGTCCTGAGGCCGGCGACGCGAACGCCCGAATAGCGGGCGGCATCCTTGTTCTTGCCGATGGCGAACACCTGGCGTCCGATCCAAGTCAGGTGGAGGACGACGGCGAAGACCACGGCCAGAAGCAGGAACGCGAGAAGCGTCCACGGAACCTGCGTGCCCGGCACGTAGCCGAAGCCGAAGGCGGTGAACGCGGACGGGAAGTTGGTGACGTAGCTCGTGCCCAGCACGGCATTGGCGAGGCCACGGTAGAGGGCCAGCGTGCCGAGGGTCACGACGAGGGCCGGCAGGCCCCAGCGGGTCACGAGCAGGCCGTTGAAGAGGCCTCCCACCATGCCAACGACGAGCACGATCGGAATGCCCACCTGCAGCGGGATGCCCGCCGCCCAAAGGACGCCCAGGACCGCGCCCGACAGGCCGACCATGGACTCGACCGAGAGGTCGATGTCGCCGGTGATGATGATCGGCGTCATGGCCAGGGCCATGATCGCGACCTCCATCGTGCCGCTGATCGACGCCCCGAAGTTGGCGGAGTTCCAGAAGTCGGGCTGGATGAAGAAGGGAGAGATCCGCATGCCCGCCCAGATCAGGACGGCGAGGATGGCAACGAGAAGCACTTCCCAGCGGGCCGATGCGAACAGAAGCGCGCGTGCTCCGCTCATGGGGTTGCCCGGTCGGCCGCCGGCGGCGACCGGGGCTTGCGTGGGCGCCGGTGAGGCGTCTGAAGGTTGACTCACGGCTCGTGGATCCTGTGTCATCGGATTCGGCTTCGCGCTCTCGCCCGCTGCGTCCGCAGCTGGATGAGCGCATCGGTGGAGACCGCGAAGAGGATCACGGCGCCGTAGATCAACTGGAGCCACTCCTGTGGAGCGCCCAGCAGGATGAGTGCGTTGTTGATCAAGCCCAGGAAGAGCGCTCCCAGGGCCGCGCCCACGACCGTCCCAGAGCCACCTGCGATCGACACCCCGCCGACGACGACCCCGGCGATGACCGCCAGCGACTGGCCCGATGCCGAGTTGGCGTAGATCGCCCCGTAGTTGATCCCCCACAGGACACCCGCCACGCCGGCGAGCATCCCGCTGAGGGCGAACGCCAGGAAGACGGTCAATCGCGAGCGAACGCCGATGGTCGCCGCCGCCTCCGCGTTGCTGCCCACGGCGTAGAACAGGCGACCCACGACGGTGTATCGAAGAACGATTGCCGCAACGCCGACGATGGCGATGGCCAGGAAGACGAAGAGCGGGACACCGAAGAAGTCCTGGCTCGCGGCATTTGTGTATCCGTCCGGCAGGTCGTTGAGGTTGATCTCATGGCCGTTGGCCACGACGAAGCACAGGCCGCGGAAGATGCTCAGAGTGCCGAGCGTGGCGACGATCGAGGGCACGCGGAGGACGGCCACGATGACGCCGTTGCACATCCCCAACGCGAGGCCGAGCCCGACGCCGCACGCCCAGGCCACCGGAACGGGGAGCGCCTGCTCCTTGAGGATCAGGCCGACGGTGAAGGCAACGACACCGATCGTCGATTCGACGGAGAGGTCGATGTTCTTGGTGAGGATGACGAGGGCCTCCCCGACGGCCGCGATAGCGATGATCGCCGCAAACGTCGTGACCGGTCCCAGGTTGTCCGTCGAGAGGAAGTTGGGGGCGCGGACGGCTACGATCGCCGACAGCACGACGATGACACCGGCGAGTGTCAACTCCCGGGATCGCGCGAGCCCACCGATAAGAGCGCCGGCGCGGCTGCGTTCGTTGCTCGCCACCGCGACGTTACCCGCCACTGGACGCACCCTCCGCAACCTGTCCGGTCGCAGCAAACATCACGCGTTCCTCAGAGGCCTCGGCTCGCGGGATCTCGGCGGACATCCGACCCTCGTGCAGAACCATGATCCGGTCGCTCATCGCGAGGACCTCCGGAAGATCGCTGGAGATGAGGACGATCCCCAGTCCGGAGGCCGCGAGCTCGGAGATGATCCGATGGACCTCCACCTTCGCGCCGATGTCGACGCCGCGAGTCGGCTCATCGAGGATGAGCACCCGCGGATTCGTGGCCAGCCATTTGGCGATGACCACCTTCTGCTGGTTCCCGCCGGAGAGCGCTTCTATTAATTCGTCCATACCGGTCGAGCGGATCCTCAAGCGCTCGGCGTAGCCGGCCGCGAGGCTGCGCTCGCGACTGGGCCGCACGAAGAGGCGCGGAAAGAGCCGGGGGATGATCGGCAGAGTGACGTTCTGCGCGATCGAGAAACCCTCGACCAGGCCGTCCAGGTGACGGTCCTCCGGGACATAGGCCACGCCGGCTCGCAGCGCGCTGGACGGGGTCTTGAACCTGACCGGCTTGCCGTCGAGCAGCACCTCGCCGGTGTCTGCGCGATCGAGACCGAACAGGACGCGGGCGACCTCAGTGCGGCCCGCGCCGACGAGGCCGGCGAGGCCGACGATCTCGCCCGCCCGAACGGAGAACGAGATGTCGCGAAAGGCGCCGACCCGAGTCAGGGCGCGCACGTCGAGGAGCACGTCACCGATCTTCGCTGCCGTTCTCGGGAACAGGGACACGGAACGGCCGACCATGTGGCGAACGAGGTCGCCGGCCGTGAGCTCGGATGTTGGGGCCGTGATCACGTGCCGCCCGTCGCGGAGGACGGTCGCGCGTTCGCACAGCTGGAAGACTTCTTCGAGGCGATGGCTCACGAAGAGGACGGCCACGCCGCGGTCGCGAGTCTGGCGGACTATGTCGAAGAGCCGCTCCACCTCGTGCGTGGAGAGCGACGCCGTCGGCTCATCGAGAATGAGCACCCGGGCATCGAGCGAGAGCGCCTTCGCGATTTCGATCAGCTGCTGGTCGGCCATTGAGAGACCGCGGACCACCGCCGCGGAATCCATGCGCACGCTGAGACTCTCGAAGATCAGGTCCGCCGATCGCCGCATCTCCCGCCAGTGGATCGAGCCGAACCTGCCCGCCGGGGCATGGCCCATGAAGACGTTCTCGGCGACGGTCAGGTCGGGGAAGAGGCGCGGTTCCTGATGGACCGCGGCGATGCCCAGCGAGCGCGCATGCGCCGGCCCGTGGAGCAGTACCGGATGGCCGTCGAGCACGACCGAGCCCGTGTCCGGCTGGTAGATGCCGGCGAACAGCTTGACCACGGTGCTCTTGCCGGCCCCGTTCTCGCCGACGAGCGCGTGGATCTCGCCCGGCAACAGGTCGAGAGAGACGTCCGAAAGCGCCTGCGTGGCCGCGAACCGCTTCGACACGTCCGCGAGCGCGGCCGGAGGAGGTGCAGCCACGGAGACGGCGCCCTCGATTACGTTCGTGGGCCGGTTCTCACTCATGTCGACGTATCCCTCGCCGTCGAGTCCGATTGCCGTCTTGGGCGCGGAGCCGGGGCCTGGTCGAGCCCTGGGACGACGTGAACATCGACCCGCCGCTCGGTGAGCGCCTCGACCATGCCGGCCTGCGCCTCCCCATCCGTGACGACGGCGGTCAGCCTGTCGGTAGGGCAGAAGGTCGCGAACGCGGCGCGCCCCCATTTCGTGTGGTCGATGAGCGCGACGACCTCACTGGCCGCGGCAACGATCAGGCGCTTGATCTGCGCTTCTTCGTCGGTCGCGTCGCTCAATCCCGTCTCGAGAGTGAACCCGGCGGCACCCATGAAGGCCTTCTGGATGTTCACCTGCTCGAGCAGCCCGCTGCCCAATGGGCCAACCACGGACAGCGCCTCCGATCGGACGAAGCCGCCGGGCATGGCCACGGTGATCCCGCGGTGGCCGGCGAGCTCGGAGGCGATGCGGAGGCCGTTGGTGATGACGGTGAGGTGCATCCAGCCGCCGCGCGCCTTCAGATGCCGAGCCATGGCCAGAGCGGTGGTGCTTGCGTCGAGGGCGATGCTTTCGCCATCTACGACCAGGGCCGCCGCGGTCGCGCCGATTGCCTCCTTCTCCGCGCGCTGGAGGCGTTCGCGGACCTCGAATGCCCGCTCCGGACGGCTCCGGCTGGGCGCGAGCGCACCGCCGTGAGCGCGGACGACCCGTCCCTCGGTCTCGAGCACGCGCAGGTCCTTGCGGATGGTTACCTCGGAGACGGCGAACCTCTCCGCCAGGTCAGTGACGCGCACCCGGCCATGCTCCTCGACGCTCCGGGCGATGTGCTGCTGGCGCTCACGCGCGAACACATCCCGGCCTTCGCTCGTTTCCATCCGGCCCGACTCTCCTTGGGCGATGCCGCGCCTGGGGACCATGGCTCTACACGTGTCTGCGGTCCTGAAACAGTAGAGGAGAAGCAATCGAACTGTCAACGAGGAGATTGAAACTAATCGGAACCTGTGGCAAGCTGGCGACTACCACCGTGGCGAGCCCCGGGCGGAACCTGTCGCCTTGGACCGCGGCGACCCATTGAGCGCGTCGGCGGGGCTGTGTCCGCCAGGCTGTACAGGGATGGAGGCGACCGTGACCTCGACGATTTCAGACAGTCGATCCGCAAAGGCCGTGCTCCGAACCCAGCGGATAGAGCTCCCCTCCTGGGCCTTCGGCAACTCCGGGACGCGGTTCAAGGTGTTCCCGCAGAAGGGCGTTCCGCGGAACCCGTACGAGAAGATCGACGACGCGGCGCAGGTCAACAAGTACACGGGTGTCGCACCCACCGTCGCGCTGCACATCCCGTGGGACAAGGTCGACGACTACGGCAACCTCGCGCGGCACGCGGCCGAGAAAGGCGTCGCCCTTGGCACGATCAACTCGAACACCTTCCAGGACGACGACTACATGCTCGGCAGCGTCTGCCACCCGGACGCACGAATTCGTCAGAAGGCGGTCGACCACCTCCTCGAGTGCGTCGACATCATGGACAAGACCGGGTCGCGCGACCTCAAGCTGTGGTTCGCGGACGGTACCAACTACCCCGGCCAGGACGACATCCGGGCTCGCCAGGACCGGCTGGCCGAGTCATTGCGAGAGGTCTACAAGCGGCTCGGCCCGGACCAGCGGATGGTCCTCGAATACAAGCTCTTCGAGCCCGCCTTCTACCACACCGACGTGCCGGATTGGGGCACGTCGTTCGCCCATTGCGTCGCCCTGGGCCCCAAGGCGAAGGTCGTGGTCGACACCGGCCACCACGCGCCGGGCACGAACATCGAGTTCATCGTCGCCTCGCTCCTCCGCGCCGACAAGCTGGGCGGCTTCGACTTCAACTCGCGGTTCTACGCGGACGACGACCTTATGGTCGGCGCCGCCGATCCGTTCCAGCTGTTCCGGATCATGCACGAGTGCGTGAAGGCTGGCGCTCTCCGACAGAAGTCCGGCGTCGCGTTCATGCTCGACCAGTGCCACAACCTCGAGCCGAAGATCCCGGGCCAGATCCGAAGCGTCATGAACGTCCAGGAAGCGACCGCCAAGGCGCTGCTCGTCGACCAGCCGGCGCTGGAGGCGGCCCAGCGAGCGGGCGACGTCCTCGGGGCGAACGCGGTGTTGATGGACGCCTATGAGACCGACGTGCGCCCGATGCTGAAGGACGTGCGCCGGGAGATGAAGCTGGATCCCGACCCCATGGCCGCGTTCGCCCGCTCCGGCTATGCGGAACGGGTCGCCGCGGAGCGAATGGGAGGCCAGCAGGCCGGATGGGGCGCGTAGGCATCGGGACGAAGGACCGCGTCGCGGCCGCGCTGCCGAGGTGACCAATACCGTCGCCGCGATCGACCTCGGCGCGTCGTCCGGGCGCGTCATGGTCGGCCACGTCGGTCCACGCACTCTCAAGCTCGAGGAGGCCCACCGCTTCCCGAACGATCCCGTCGCGCTGCCCGACGGCCTGCACTGGGACGTCTTGCGCCTGTATCGCGAGATCACCGAAGGCTTGCGACGCGCCGCCCGGATGGCCCCCTCACTCGCGAGCGTCGGCGTGGACGGCTGGGGAGTGGACTTCGGCCTCATAGATTCTGCGGGACGGCTTCTCGGCAACCCCTACCACTACCGGGACGGGCGGACGGCCCTCGGAGTGGAGCGAGTCCATGCAGCCGTGACGCGGGATCGCCTGTACGCCATGACCGGCACCCAGTTCATGCCGATCAACACCATCTACCAGCTGGCGGCCGCGCTGGGGACGGCGGAGCTCGAAGCGGCGGACGCCCTGCTTCTCCTCCCCGACCTCATCGGATACTGGCTGGCCGGTGGCGTCCACGCCGAGGCGACGAACGCGTCGACAACCGGCCTCTTCGATCCACTCGCGGGTTCGTGGGCGCTCGACCTCGTCGAGGCGCTCGGCCTGCCGGCGGCAATCCTGCCCGGTCTAGTCCATGCCGGCGACCCGCTCGGCGCGATCAGGCCGCAGGTGATCGCCGACACGGGGCTCTCCCCCGAGACCGTCCTGACCGCCGTGGGGTCCCACGACACCGCGTCGGCGGTGGTCGGCGTGCCGGCGCGCGACGAGCGGTTCGCGTACATCTCGTGCGGAACCTGGGCGCTGGTCGGCGTCGAGCTCGGCGAACCGATCCGGGGCGAGGCGAGCCAGCAGGCCAACTTCACCAACGAGCTGGGCGTGGACGGCCGGATCCGGTACCTGCGAAATGTCATGGGTCTCTGGCTGCTCCAGGAATCGGTGCGAGCGTGGGAGCGCGAAGGCGGGCCGGTGGATCTCGCGGCGCTGCTCACCGCCGCGGCCGAACTGCCGCCGAGCGGCATCCTCGTCGACGTGGACGAACCGGTGTTCATGCCGCCCGGCGACATGCCGGCACGGATCGCCGCGCATTGCCGCGCGACGGATCAGCCGGTCCCGGTCTCTCAGCCGGCGCTGGTGCGCTGCATCCTCGACAACCTGGCCCGGGCGTTCGCCCGCGGGATCGCCGACGCGCGCCGGCTTTCGGGACACGACATCGCCACCATCCACATCGTCGGCGGCGGCAGCCGCAATGAGCTCCTGTGCCAGCTCACGGCAGACGCCTGCGGCGTGCCGGTCGTGGCCGGCCCCGTTGAGGCGACGGCGCTCGGCAACGTCCTGGTCCAGGCCCGGGCGCGCGGACTGATCCGCGGCGACCTCGCGACTCTGCGCTCGGTCATCCGGGCCACGCAGCCCCTCCGTGGCTACGAGCCGGCGACCCACGCGCCGACGCCGCCGGCCTGAGCACCCGAGGCGAGCGGAATCCAGCGGCCGACAGAGCGTCGTACGGCATCTCGGCGGGCTGACGAGGTCAGAGCGAGGCGGAGCCGAGGACGAGAACGAGCGGACCTGAACGTCCGTGAGTGAGCGCCCGCAGGCGACAACGAAGCTATGGCCCGTCAGACCGACGAGATGTTGGAGGGCCGTGTGGGATTCGGACCCACGACCAGCCGATTAAAAGTCGGCGGCTCTACCACTGAGCTAACGGCCCGGCGAGGTGGCTTGGCGCGTTTGGGGATGCGGCCGACCCGAAACGGCGACCTCGATCTCCGTGCGCCCGGTGGATAGTAGCCTGTCGGCGCCCGGCACCGCCACGTGCTCGGGGCGCGGGCTGCGGCGCGGCGCAGACGCGCCTCAGGGCTGATTCGCGTACAGCGTGATCAGCACGTCGCCCAGGAGCAGCTGCCCCGCGGTGATGGTGGTCTCGCCGCGGACCTGGCGATTGGTGCCCCAGGCGTCGATGAGTCGGGTCGGGTTGAGGGCATCGACGTCCTGAACCGCCCAGCCGTCGCCGCGCCGCTCGATCGTCGCGTGACGCTCGCTGACTCGCCGGTCCGAGACGCGAATCTCCGCGTCCGGGTCGCGGCCCACGAGGAGTCGTTTTCCCGGTTCGACGGTGAGCACGGTGGTGCGGCCGGCCTCGACGACGACGAGATGACCGGGCGTCGGGGCTCCGGGCGTCGGGGCTCCCGGCTCGGATGAAGCCATCGTCGAGTCGCCCGGGACCTGGTCGAATGGCGGCCCCCAACCCTGGGCGGGATGGCCCGGCATCGTGTAGGCCGGAGTGACGAACCCTGGCCTCGGGTACACGGCCGGCCGGTATGAGGGCGGAACGTACCCGGGCGGAACCTGGCCGCGGGCCACGTACTCGGACCAGTCGATGCCCGGCGGGTAGTACCCGGGCGGCAGGATGCCCGGTGGCGGGCCCCAGGGGCTTGGCGCGAAAGGCTCGGGCCGACGGGCCGGGTTCGGCGGTGCGGTCAGGCGAACTAGCGACGCGATGGTGCCGACGACGGCGATCACGAGGGCCACCCAGAAGCCGAGGGCGAGCGTGGACGTGAGGTTGCCCGTGAACAGAACCGAGGACGATCCGGCAAAGGCGTTCACGCCCACGACCAGCCCGACGCAGGAGGCGCCGACGACCCCGCCGAAGCCTGCCACGGCCAGCCACCTCGCCGCCGGACTGACCGGACGCCGGATCAGTTCGGCAAGCGACCCGACCACGGCTGCGGCCATGCCCGCCGCGACCAACAGCATCCAGTCGGCGCCGAAGTCGCCCGCGGCGCCGTTGGACACGATATCCCACAGGCTGACGTTGGTCCCGATGTCACCGTAGTCCTGGTAGGAGAAGCCCCACCGGACCCACGGCAGGACCACTGCCGAGCAAACCAGGCAGATGGCCGCCACCACCGCCAGCACGGGCACCGGATCCGCCGGAGGCGTCTGCCCGAACCCGCTGGGCGGCGAAGCCTGATCTGGCGATGGCTCCGACATTCGTGGTCCTGCCTCCGGGAAACGCTCTTCGATAGACCGACGGCGACGCTTTGGGCCGCGATCGAGTCGCCCACCATTCTGCTACCGCCGCAGGTCCCTCGACACGGCGTCGACGTCAATCGGCGCGGAAGCGGCGAGCGAAAGCCACACCCGACGCAGAACCACCGCGGTTACCAGCCCGACGACGATCTGCCCGTGCCCGCCGCTCAGCTCGACGAACGGGCTGAAGCCGACGAAGAAGGCGATGACGCCTGCGGGAATCGCCATCCGGTGCCGATCGCCCCAGCCGCGACCGGCGGCGGCGCGCAGCAGCCAGGCCGCCATGGCCAGGATCATCGCGACCAGCAGCACCGCCGCGATGCCGAAGGGCAGCCCGAAGCCGCGTGAGAAGACGACGACGAACGAGAGGACCGTGACCGCCAGGGAGAGCCGGAAGACGGTGCCCGGTTGGGGCGCGAGACCCGGTCGAACCCAGGTCCAGGCAGCCGGCCAGGAGACCCGCGCCGGGAGCGATCGCGCAACCACGTAGCAGACCGCCATCGCCGCCAGGCAACCGAGGAGCGCGCCGCCGCTCACCGCGAACGGCAGGATCGCCCAGCACACGAGGATGGAGGCGAGGAACCCGACGACGACGCGCGCCAGCGAGCCGCCGGGGATCCAGGGCTGGCCCCGGCGCGCGGGGTAGGCGAGACTCACGAGCAGGATCGGCAGGGTGATGCTCACCACGGAGTGGTAGACCGCCATCTCCGTGGCCCAGAACCAGTTGAGACCGCCGACGAAGCCGTAGCCCTGCAGGCCGGCGGCGCCGCTCCAATCAGGGTTGAAGAAGCTGCGGATGGCCAGGCCCTCTTCGGCGATGCCGTAGGCGACGCCCAGGGCGAGGATGCTCGGCCAGCCCTTGCCCCAGCGGCGCACCAGCTCGCGAATGATCACGGCCCCACCGCCGTACATCAGCAGGTCCACCCAGCCGAAGAGCAGGAAGACCAGCGGCGGCGACGAACCCAGAACCAGCTCCGCCACCACGGGCGAGAGAACGTACAGGGCGAGCCCCGGGCCATGGCGATCGAAGTAGTCGCGGACTCGGCCGGCCAACCGCTCGAATCGGTTGACGAGCAGGCTGAACCGGGTGGGGCCCGGGCGGAAGTCGGCTGTTTGTTGCGCTGCGGCCATGATCGCGACCTCGATGCTTTGCGGCGTCCCTCCGCCCGATCGTAGCCGTCGCACCCGGAGCCGACCATGGGGCCAGCCCCCATTCCAGAACCCCCGCTGGCAGGCTGTTCGACCGGCTCGCGGGGGGCTAGCTTGTGCGACATCATGACCACCTTGAAGCCTTCGTTCGCGCCCGGAACCTATCGACCGAGCACGCTCCTGCGCGACTTCGTCCTGTCGCCGTTCGACCCGGCATCGTGGCGCGCGGCGGGCGCGATCGTGATGGGCTTATTCATCGGCACGGTCTCGTTTGCCCTCATGGCCGCCATGTTCTCCACGGGTGGCTCGTTCCTCATCCTCCTCGTGGGTTTCGCGATCGTCGGCGTAGGCGTCGAGATCGCTCGCGGTGTCGCGCGGATCGAGCGCTGGCGAATGATGTTCGTGGACCCCCGACCGCTTCGGCCGCACCCGTATCGGACATACGGTCACGGGCTGCGCGCCGTCGCCGAGGCGGAGTTCATGGACGAGAACCGCTGGCGGGACGTCATCTACGTGCTCGTGTCGTTCCCGCTCACCATCCTCGAGTTCGCGGTTGTTGTGACCACATGGGTTTCGGCGATCGCCTTTCTCGTCTCGCCCCTGGCCTACTACGAGATAGCCAGTGTGGCCGGGGACCGGATGCCGGCCGGGATCGCGCACGCCGCGCCGTTCGTGCTCGCGTGCGCCTTCGTCCTCGGGCTCTTCCTGCTGGCCCTGTCGGCTTCGCTCTCCCGGGGCCTGATGATCCTGCACAGGGCCGTCGTCGAGGGCCTGCTGTGCATGAGCGACCGAGAGGAGCTGCGCCGGCGCGTCGAAACCCTGCGCGACAGCCGATCCGCCATGCTCCAGGTCGAAGCCAGCGAACTGCGCCGAATCGAGCGCGACCTGCACGACGGCGCCCAACAGCGGCTGGTCATGCTGGCAATCGACCTGAGCCTGGCCAGCGACCGAGTCGAGAGCGACCCGGCCGGCGCTAAAGCCCTGATGAACGATGCCCGGGAGCAGGCCCGCCAGGCCCTGGCCGAGCTGCGCGATCTCGTCCGCGGCTCTGCCCCTGCCATCCTGCTTGATCGCGGCCTCGTGGCGGCACTCGGCTCAGTGGCCGGCCGCTGCCCCGTGCCGACGATAGTGGAGAGCGGCCTCGCCGCGGGCGAGCGTCAGCCACACGCCGTCGAGCGGGCCGCGTACTTCGTCGTCGCCGAGGCGCTCACCAACGTCGCCAAGCACGCCTCGGCGACGCGGTGCGAGATCCGCTGTCGCCGCGAAGGGGACCGGCTCATCGTCGAGGTCTGGGACGACGGCAAGGGCGGTGCCACGGCCGCGCCGGGCGGCGGATTGGCCGGTCTGCGTGACCGAGTCGAGGCGCTCGACGGACTGCTTCGGATCGACAGCCCCGCCGGCGGCCCCACCCTCCTGCACGCCGAGCTGCCGGCCGGCATGGCATAGCCCGGGTCGTCCGGCGCGCGGCCTCTCGTCCGGCCCACGGGTTCTCCGGGCGGCTCGTGGCTCCCGCAAGGGCCGCGGTTGGTGCATCATCCTTTCGTGGAGAGAAAACCGATTCGCGTCGTCATTGCCGAAGACTCGGCGCTCATTCGGGAAGGCCTGGCCCGGCTCATCGAGGAATCGGGCGGAACCGTTGTGGCCAAGGTCGGCGACGCGCCTTCGTTCGTGGCGGCCGTCCAGGAGCACCGGCCGGACGTTTCGGTCGTGGACGTCCGGATGCCGCCCGACCAGCGCGACGAAGGGCTGCGCGCCGCCATCGAAGCCCGCCGCCTCGTGCCCGGCACGCCGGTCCTCGTCCTGAGCCAGTACGTCGAGCGCCAGTACGCCACCGAGCTGCTCGCCGACGGCGTGGGCGGCGTCGGCTACTTGCTCAAGGACCGCGTCGCCGACATCGCCGAGTTCATGGACGCGCTGCATCGGGTCGCCGCCGGAGGAACGGCGCTGGACCCGGACGTGGTCGCGCAGCTGATGGTCCTGCGCCGCCGCGACGACCGCCTCGCCACGCTCACTCCGCGCGAGCGCGAAGTCCTCGCGGCGATGGCCGAAGGTCGCACAAACATCGGCATCGCGAACGCCCTGGGCATCACCGAGGGCGCGACCGAGAAGCACATCAGCAGCATCTTCGGCAAGCTCGAGCTGCCCGAGACGGAGACGGCCCACCGTCGCGTCCTCGCGGTGCTGGCGTACCTGGGATCCTGACCTCCGGCTGACTCTGCCGAGGCTCCGATCGGAGGAGCTTGACCGGGGGATTCTGACTAAGGCGCGGGGGGCGCGAAGATCGCGCTGGCGGACGTGGCGTGTGCGGCCACGGCGTCGAGCGCTCCCCCGGCAAGCAAGACGCGCCCATCGTGGAGAACGGCCAGCGCCGGCCACATGACCGCGGTGCCGAGCCGGCCCGTGAGCCGCCATCGGCCGCTCGACGAGTCCCATATCTCGGACGTGGCCATGACGCGGTAGGCCGGATCCACTCCGCCGACCACGAACACGCGACCGTCGGGCAGCGGCGTCATGCTGCCGCGAGCGCGGCCCGTGGCCATCGATCCGGTCGCTGTCCAGGTGTTCGCGGCCGGGTCGTAGATCTCCGCCGTGGCGAGGCTCTTGTCGCTGTTGGTCGTGAACGCCCAGCCGCCGGCGACCAGCACGCGCCCGTCGGAGAGTGGCGCCGCCGTGTGGTGGTATCGGGCCACGGACATCCTGGCCGCGCCGTGCCAGATGCCCGACTTCGGGTCGTAGATCTCCGCCGAAGCCACGACCGTGCCCTTGCTGCCGTGGTAGATGCTCGCGCCGCCGGTCACCAGGACCTCACCGTCGGACAGCAGCGTGGCCGTGTGGAAGGCCCGGGCCGAGGACATCGGAGTCGTCGGCGTCCAGGTCCCGGCCATGGGGTCGAAGATCTCGGCGGCGTTGGTGGACCGGTAGCCGGGGGCTCCCTCCGTGCCGCCGCCGGTCACGAGCACGCGGCCGTCCCGCAGGACGGTGGCCCTGGCCTGGGTCCGAGGCGCGCTCATCGAGCCGGCGGAGAGCCACGTGCCACTGTCGGGGAAGTAGCGCTCGGCGCTGCCCAGCGGCACCCCGGCGCGCGACCCTCCGACGACAAGCACCGATCCGTCCGCCAGCGTGACCGTGGCCGGATAGGCGCGTGCTTGAAGCATCGGCGCGGCCGTCGCCCAGGAGTTCGAGCCTGGATCGAAGACTTCGACCGTCGCGAGAGCCGTAGTGCTGCTCGGGCCGCTCAAGCCGCCGACGACCAGCACCCGCCCGTCTCCCAGCACCGCAGCGCCCGCACCCCACAGTGACCTGGGCATGGCCGGGAGGCGAGCCCAGGTCCCGTCGCCGTACGCGATCGTCGCACTCGGGACCGGGGTGGCCGAGGGTAAGGACTGCGAGGGGGCCGGAGTGGCGGCTGCGGACCCAGACGCCGTCGCGCCCGGCGAGAGTGAGCCGGACTCGGATTGGCCCGGTGAACCGACCGCCAGTGGGCTGGGCCGCGAGCCGCTGAGCCAGACGAAGGCCGCCGGCGCCGTCGCCAGCACCAGGGCCAGGACGACCGCGTCGATGGCCAGGATCGCGAAGGCTCTGCGGCTCGGGGCGGTCGACCGCGAACCAGTCGATGGCGGCCTCATTCGCGCACCAGGGCCGCCAGCGCCCCCGCCGCCACGACCGACACGCCGCCGGTGAGGCAGGCTATCCCGGCGAGCAGGACCGACCCATCGGCCGCGTACCCGATCCGCCCGATCGCTCCAAGGGCGCACACCTCGATTGCCGCGCCAAGCACGACCAGCTCGATTGCGGCCGCGTCAGGTCGCAGCCTGCTCGTCGCCAGCATGAGCACGACCGAAGCCACGACCAGGGCCGCGAGCGCGGCGGCTATCAGCGGCGATAACTCGCCCAGACGCCCACCCAGGTCCGCGAGTCCGGCCAGGGGCGCCATGTTGTGGGCCCGGTGGGGGATGCCCGTCGCGATCGAGATGACGGCCGCCACGACGAGGCCGGTGCCAAATGTGCCGAAGGCGACCGCGCTCAGCCTGGCCGCCCGGCCATACATCGCACCCGACGGGCTCTCCGCCTTCATTCGCAATCCCCCGCTCGGCGCCGAACCCGCCCGGGCCGAACCGGCCCAGGACGGCACTCGACGTCCCTGACCGGACTATAGCGCCGCGGCTGCTCCGCCGGACAGAAGCTCCAGTGCCGCGGCGGCGGTCGGCTCGTCGGTGATGAGGAGATGGAGCAACCCCGTGCGCGCGCCCGCCACGATGGTCTCCACCTTGTTCGAGCCGGCTGCGATGCCGACCACCCGCGGCACCCTGCGCAACGTCTCGACCGGGATGGAGATCGTGCGCCGCTCCCACTCGTCGGCGAGGAACGAACCGTCGAGCCGCACGAGATGGCCGGCCACGTCCCCGACCGCCCCGCGGGCGGTCAGCCTGGAGCGCCCCGCGTCGTCGAGACGGTCCATCACCGTGCCGTATCCGGGCGAATGGCGAGGGGCGCCGCTCATGCCGACGAGGGCCAGCCGCAACTCCCCCCAGTAGCGGGTGGTGGCGGTGACCGCGCTGTCGGCGAGGAGAGCGGCCGTCGTCGCCTCGTCGTCCAGCAGGCCCGGGGCGTGGAGCAGCCGCACGGACGCCCCCACTCGCTCGGCCAGCCGTCGCGCGATCTCGTTGCTGTTGAGGTGCGGGTTGCTCGAGTCCCAGCCACCGACGAGTGGCACGACAACGGTCCGCGGCCGGCTCACCGCCGGCAACGCCGCGACCAGCGACTCCACGGTGTACCCGCCGGTCAGCCCGATGGCGCCGTCCTCGGGCAATTCGTCGGCAAGCCGCGGAGCGGCCGCCACGCCGCACAGCCGCGCCGCCAGCGCTGGAGCGGTCTCATGGCCGGGCGTCACCCAGACCTCCACGCCGAGCGCGGCCGAAAGGGCGCGAGCCAGTGGCACGGGCTCCTCGGGAGCACCCTCCACCAAGATCCGCACCACTCCCGCCGCGCGGGCCGAGGCGAGCAGCCGCGACACCTTGGAGATGGAGAATCCCGTCAGCGCCGCAATCTCCGGCTGGCCGACCTGGCGGATGTAGTACAGCTCCGCGACGAGCCGGAGCATCTCGCGCTGGCTCGCCGCCGACGCGGCCGCGTCGGGGGCCGACCCTTCGACGCCGGCCGCCCCAGCCGCAACCTCGCCCGTGGCGACGCCCCGCGGCTCGACACCCGCCGGCTCGACGGTCGCCGGTACCCCGTTCCGTTCGCCCGGATTGGCCACCCGAAGCCCTCTCCTTGACAGCTCGCCGTCCCAGCCGCGAGTATACAGCCAGACAGGTTCCTGCAAGCCATTGCGTGAGAATATTTGCAGGCACGACTGCCGCAGCACCGGGTCGCAGCACCGAGTTGCCGCCCGATCGGAGAGCCCGATGGCTGCCGCAGACACGGCCGCGACACGACGGCTGCGATGCGGAGGCATTGAGTGCGCTCGTTTCGGATCGTCATCGCCGGTCATGGCACACTGCCCGCCGCCCTGCTGGCGACGGCCGAGCTGATCTGCGGCGAGCTCCCGGGCCTGGCGGCGGTCGGTCTCGAGCCCACCGAGACTCCCGACCACTACGCCGAGGGCCTGCGCGCCGCGATCGGTCACGACCACCGGCCCGTCCTGGTGCTGTGCGACCTGCTCGGCGGCACGCCCTTCAACGTGGCCTCGGCCATCGCCCGCCGCTCGCCGCGCGTCGTTTGCGTCGCCGGCGTCAACCTGGCGATGACCGTGGAAGCGGCTCTCGCCGGCGGCGCATTGGACGATGCTCTCGTGGAGCGACTGATCGAGACGGGCCGGGGCGGCATCGTCGAGACGGAGCGCCACCGCGCCCGCCGCGTCTCCTGACGAGAGATTCGCGCGCGTGAGCCTTCGTCTGGTCCGCATCGACGACCGCCTGATCCACGGCCAGGTCGTGGCCGGCTGGCTGCGCGCCCTCGGCGCGGAGCGGATCGTGATCGTCGACGAGGCCACCGCCCGCGACGAGTTCCTGCGGGAAGTCCTGGCGCTGGCCGCGCCGCAGGGCGTCCCGGTCGAGGTCTGCGGCCTGGCCGACGGCGCCGCTCGTCTCATCGCCCTGGCCGCCACGCCGGAGCCGGTCATCGTCCTGGCCCGAATGCCTCGGACGGTCCTGGCGCTTCGCCACGCCGGCGTCCCGATCGAGGTGGTGGACCTCGGGGGCATGGGTGCCGGCCCGGGCCGGCGGCGCCTTCACAAGACGATCTCCGTCAGTCCGGAGGAGATCCGGGAACTGCGGGAGCTGGAGCAGATGGGCACGCGGGTCGAGGTCCAGATCGTCGCGGACGATCGGCCGATTCCGTTCCGCTCGCTCGATTCGAGCAATTGAGCCGGGCAGCCGCGAACGGTCGGCCGGCAGAGAGAGGAGAGGCATGAACAGGAAGTTCGCGGCGGTCGGCGCCGGCCTGGTGCTGGTGCTGCTGCTGGCGGCGGCGATGCCGGGTGCGGTCCTGGGCGCGAACGTGCCGGCCGGAGCCCCGACCGATACGAGCAAGATCACGGTCGCCGCCTGGCAGGCCGCGCTGATCGCCATCGGGTACTACCTGGCCAACAGCCCCTGGCTCTTCGGCCTGGCCTTCTTCACGCTGTATCGGCCGCTGGTCGCCGGCTTCTTCGTGGGCTGCATCCTCGGCGATCCGGCCCAGGGGACGCTCATCGGCGCGGCCATCAACGTCCCCTATCTCGGCTTCATCTCCGCGGGCGGCAACCTGCCCGCCGACGCCGGTTTCGCGGGCTGGGTGGGAACGACGATCGCGCTGGCCGGCGGGCTCGACCCCACGAAGGCGATCCCGATCGCCTTCGGCCTGGGCCTGATCGGCACGATCATCTTCTACGGACGCATGGCCATCGACTCGGTCTTCGCCCACTGGGCCGACGCCCGGGCGGAGAAGGCCGACATCTCCGGCGTCGCGCTGATGAACTGGCTACCGGGCCAGGCGCTGCTCCTCGTCATCAGCTTCGTGCCGGTCTTTCTGTTCGCCCTCAACGGCCCGACCTACGTCCAGGACGCGCTCAACCGCCTCCCGACCTGGATGGTGAATGGCCTGGTCATCGCCGGCGGCATCCTGCCCGCGATCGGCATCGCGCTGAACATGCGCTTCATCTTCCGCGGGGCGGTGGTCCCTTACTTCTTCATGGGCTTCATCCTGATGACCACGACCCACGGCTCCATGTCCCTGGTCGTGATCGCGGCCCTGGGCCTGGCGCTGGCATATCTGCACCTGAGCTTCGTCCGCGGAATCGCGCCCGTGAAGGCCGAGGAAAGCGGCGCGGGGGCGGCCGAACCCGCGGTCGTGGCGGCGGCCGCGGGCGGGGCGGCCGGCTTGGGCGTTCGCCTCACGCGAGGCGACCTCATTCGATCGTGGGCCCTGTGGACCTTCTTCGCCCACGCCAACTACAACTACGAGCGGCTCCAGGGCACCGGCTTCGCCCACGCCATGACCCCGATCATCCGCCGTCTCTACACGACCGAGGACGACATCCGGGCCGCCCTCAAGCGCCACCTCGTCTTCTTCAACACCGAGCCCAACTTCGGCAACATCGTCCACGGCACCGTCATCGCCATGGAGGAGCAGCGGGCCAACGGGGCGGCGATCGATGACGACGCCATCAACTCGGTCAAGTCCGGGCTGATGGGCCCGCTCGCCGGAATCGGCGACACGCTCAGCCAGAGCACGATCACCCCGATCCTCCTGGCGCTCGGCATCGGGATCGCCGGCGGAACCGCAAGCGGGACCGCGGTCCCCACCCTCACCGGCGCGACCGGCAACCCGCTGGGCGCGATCATCTACACGATCCTTATCTCGATCGTGATCGTCACGATCGGCTATACCGCCTGGATGGCAGGCTACGCCCGCGGCCGCTCGTTCGTCACCGACATCCTGCGGTCGGGCACCATCGATCGGGTCCTGGTCGGCGCCGGAGTCCTCGGCAACCTCGTCCTGGGCGCGCTGGCGGCCAAGTTCGTCGTCGTCTATCTGGCTCCCACGGTCACGATCGCCGGCGCTCAGCTGAACATCCAGGCTGCCGTGCTCGATCCACTTTTCCCGGGCGGGCTCGCTCTCGGCCTGGTGGTGATGACCTGGTGGCTGCTGAAACGGGTCAACCCGCTGCTGCTGCTGGCGGTCTACCTGATCGTGGCGATCGTGGCCGCCTACCCGTTCTTCGGTCCGGAGAAGACCACCTCGAGCGACCCGGTCGCGCAATACCAGGTCTGCACGTCGTCGCTGCTGCACCCCTACTACCCGTGCGGTGCGCCGCCGGCGCCGACCGCCCAGCCCTAGATAGAAAACGGCCCCGGCGCGAGGGGGAGCGTCGGGGCCGCAAAGGGATTAGCGAGGCACAGTCTACGGGTAGAGGCCGCGGACCGAGGTGGCGTCCGCGACGCGTTGCACGGCGAGGAGGTAGGCGGCCGTTCGCATGTTCACCTGCTCGCGTAAGCTCATCTTCAGCGTCCCGGCGAATGCCTTGCCCATGATCGCCCGCAGCTTGTGGTTCACGTGCTCGACGCTCCAGAAGTCGCGGTCGAGGTTCTGGACCCATTCGAAGTAGCTGACGGTCACGCCGCCCGCGTTGCAGAGGATATCGGGGATCAGGAAGATCCCGTTGGCAAAAAGGATCTCATCGGCCTCGGGAGTCGTGGGGCCGTTCGCGCCCTCCGCGATCAGGCGAGCCTGGATCCGGCCGGCGTTCGCGGCGGTGATCTGGTTCTCCATGGCCGCGGGGATCAGGATCTCGCAGTCGAGCTCGAGCAGCTCGGCGTTGGTGATGTCGCGGGATCCGGGGAACCCGACGACGCTGCCGGTGGCCCGACTGTGGGCCGTGACCGCCTCGATGTCGAGTCCCTCGGGGCGGTGGATCGCGCCGCGCACGTCGCTGACGGCAACGACCGTGGCCCCTTCCTTCGCCATCAACCGGGCCGAGATGCCGCCCACGTTGCCGAAGCCCTGAACGGCGACGCGGCACTTGCGCAGGTCCATGCCGAGGTGGCGCGCGGCGTCCGCGATCGTGTAGACGACACCCTGGGCCGTCGCCTCCGTCCGCCCCTCGGAGCCGCCGAGGGGGATCGGCTTGCCGGTCACCACGGCCGGGACCGTGTATCCGACGTTCATCGAGTACGTGTCCATGATCCAGGCCATCGTCTGGGCGTTGGTGTTGACGTCGGGAGCGGGGATGTCCCGCTCGGGGCCGATGAGAATGGACAGCTCCGTGGCGAAGCGGCGGGTCAGGCCCTCGATCTCGCGCAGGCTGAGCTTCGTGGGGTCGACGACCACGCCGCCCTTGCCCCCTCCGAACGGCACGCCCACGACGGCGCACTTCCAGGTCATCCACATCGCCAGCGCTTTGACCTCATCGAGGCCGACGTCCTGGTGGTAGCGGATGCCGCCCTTCGCCGGGCCGCGCGAAAGGTTGTGCTGGACCCGATAGCCGGTGAAGACCTCGACCTCGCCGTCGTCCATCTTGACCGGGAAGTGGACCGTCAACGCTCGCTTCGGCTCGCGCAGAACCTTGCGCAGGCCGCCCGGAAGCTGGAGGCGCTCGGCCGCCAGATCGAACTGGCGCTGCGCCACGTCCCACGCGTTGATCTCTGCGACGAGCTGTTCGGTCGCCATCGGCTCGAAACCCTCCAGAGCCGGGACCGTCCCCGTCGAAGCGTCGCCCCCACGCCCCAAAACGGCCCGACAATGTCGCGGCGGCCTTCCGTTTGGGCCGGAGAGCAGCACCGCACGATCGAATTGGGATCAGTCTGGCTCTCCTCCATCGAAATGCCACATATCGGATGGCATAGGCTGGCGGGCCGATTGTCCTAACACTTCGTGACCCTGCGCGCCAATGGCCATGGAAAATCATGGTATTCTCGGCAGGTTGCCTAAGACGGGCGGCTCGGGTCAGAGCGGGTCGGTCGTCTCGAGCGCCACCCGAGGAGCGGCCAGTGCGAGAAGCCCCTCCGCCTCGAGCCGCTCCTGGCGCCACTCGGCGAGGCGATCCGCGGCAGCGGTGGGGTTCAGCAGAACGCGATTGATCTGGGTCGCCCGCAGGTTCACCGCCCCCGTGCGATTCGGATCCCTGAGAACCCGTGCGATCGACCGGCCGGCCCCGGCGATGTCGCCTGCCAGAACGCGCGAATAGGCCAGCGTCTCCAGCCAGCCGATGTCCCGCTCGGCCTCGTGCTCGATCTCATTCGCAACGCCTTCCGGGGTCCCGATTCGCTTGACCGCCGCCGGCCATTGCTCTTCGACTGCCTGCGCCAGCTCCGCGGCGACCTCGTCACCGGCACCCGAGCCGATGGCCCAGAGGTGCCGGAAGGTCGACAGCCTGGCCCGCAGCCCGTGTCCCCTCTTGATGCCAACGTCGAGGACATCGGCCGCCGGGCAGTAAAGGGGAAGAGTTCGGACTCCCACGAGGACGTGCGTCTCCCGACCCAGCTGAGCCGGTGGCGAGGTCAGGGTTAGAGAGCACTTGATCCACCCTATCGGCGCGGCCACGAACTCGATCGGGCATACGAACTCAGCCTCCGACGGCTCCGCCCAGGCGAGGTCGTGGCGCTTGAGCCACGTGAGCCGCGGCTCGAGATACCTCCCGGCGAAGAACCTGATCCCGTCAGGGTTCAATCGCATTCACCCCCATGCTGCTCAGCTGGGTGCTGACCGAATTGTCGCGCGATCCACCGCCGCGTGGCGGGTCATATGCGGCGCCGAAGCGGTCCAGCTCGGCCAGGACGGAGACGATCATCGGGTGGGAGCGGCGCTCGGGGCGGATGACGGAGGCGATCCGGCGGGCGAGCGGCGGATCGGTCGGGTGGATCGAGGCGCGGACCGGGCGGTCATGGATCGCCAGGCCCGGCAGCATGCCGACACCCAGCCCCGCCTCCACCAGGGCGATGATCACGCTGAAGTCCTTGCAGTTGGATCGAACGTGCGGCTCGAACCCGCTCGAGCGGCAGGCTCGCAGGGTCACCTGACCGAGGTGGCTGTCCTCGGTGTCCATGATCCAGAACGCCTCGCGGAGGTCGGAGAGCCGAACGGCCGCACCGGGCGCCGGGCGGGGTCGCACCGCCGCCCTGGGAGCGGTCGATTCCTCCGGCGGCAGCGCCAGGTAGAGCGGGTCGCGCATGAACTCGCAGAACTCGAGGCCGCCGTCGGAGACGCGCGCCGGCTCGTCGTATTCGTCCACGATGGCGATGTCGATCTCGTCCATCTGGAGCGCGGTGAGGCTTTCGGCCGCCTCCAGATCGCGAAGCGTGACCCGCAGCGCCGGATGCTGGCGGCTCAGCGCGGTCATGACGGAAGGCAGGACGGCGCGCGCCGCGGTTGGGAAGGCAGCAATTCGCAGCGTGCCGGTCACCAGTTGCTGCATCGAGGCGAGGTCCGCCTCGGCAGCGGCGATGGCGCCGGTGATCGTGTCGGCGTGACGGACAAGGAGAGTCGCGGCATCGGTCAGGCGGACGCGCCGGCCCCTCTTCTCGAGCAGCTGGACCCCGGCCTCGCGCTCGAGGATCGCGAGCTGCTGGCTGACCGCGGAGGGGGTGATGCTCATCGCCTCGGCCGCGGCCTTGATGGAGCCGCGCCGTGAGATCTCGCGCAGGAGCTGCAAGCGCCAGACACCGAGCATCTCGATCGACTCCGCGGTGGCTCCGGGCCTCGCCGGCACGCAATCGCGCGCCCGCGCGGGCTCGTCTCCAATAGTTTAGCCCAACTTCATCGTTCCGTGAGCAAGCTGAACTTGATTTGCGTATGACCGACTGCCATGCTCGATCGTAACTGCCGCTGGCAGCTGCCAGCGCCACGCACCTCGCGGCGGCCGCCGAGCGCAGGGATGGACCGGCCCACCGACAGCATTGAATGTCGCCGGGCCGCCGAGCCCAGGCCAAGGCGGCGACGAGCACCGTAGCGAGCGCACTCGAACGTGCGTGAGCGAGGCGCGCAGGAGCCAACGCAGGAATGGGCCGGCCGACCGGCGACAAAGGAGACGGCGATGAGACTCGCAGCGCGCATGGACCGGATTGGGACCGAGACCGCCTTCGAGGCCGCCGCGCGGGCCAGGGCGCTCGAGGCGACCGGTCGATCGGTCATCCATCTCGAGATCGGCGAGCCGGACTTCGACACGCCCGCCAACATCCGCGAGGCGGCCAAGCGAGCCCTCGACCGCGGAGCGACCCACTACACCCCGACCGTGGGCATCCCCGAGCTCCGGGCGGCGATCGCCGCCGACGCCACCGCCCGCAAGGGCTTCACCGTCTCGCCGGACCGGGTCGTCGTCGTCCCTGGCGGCAAGCCGGTGATGTTCTTCGCGATGCTCGCTCTCATCGAGGAGGGCGACGAGGTCATCTACCCCGACCCGGGCTTCCCGATCTACGAGTCGATGGTGAGCTACGTCGGCGGGACCGCCGTCCCCTGCCCCATCCGCCAGGAGAACAGCTTCCGGCTCGATCCGAAGGAGCTGGCCTCGCTCGTCACGAAACGAACCCGCCTCGTGATCATCAACTCGCCCGCCAACCCGACCGGCGGCGTCTCGACGCGCGAGGACCTCGAACAGATCGCAGCGGTCGCCCGCGAGCACGATCTCGTGGTCCTGGCCGACGAGATCTACGGTCGAATCCTGTACGAAGGCGAGCACGTCTCGATCGCCTCACTGCCCGGGATGGTCGACCGGACGATCGTCCTCGACGGCTTCTCCAAGACGTACGCGATGACCGGCTGGCGCCTGGGCTACGCCATCGTGCCGGAGCGCCTGGTCACGCCCTTCAGCCGGCTGCTCGTCAACAGCGTCAGCTGCACGAACGCCGCGACCCAATGGGCGGGAGTGGAGGCCCTGACCGGACCGCAGGATTCCGTGGCGGCGATGGTCGAGGAGTTCCGGGCCCGGCGCGATCTGATCGTCGATGGGCTCAACGCCATACCCGGCGTCAGCTGCCTGCGGCCGTCGGGCGCCTTCTACGCCTTCCCCGACATCTCGGGCACCGGCCTCACTGGCGCCGAGCTGGCCGATCGTCTGCTCAACGAAGGTGGCGTCTCGGCCCTGAGCGGGACGGCCTTCGGGAGCGTGGGCCGCTACCACTTGCGCTTCAGCTATGCCAACTCGCGCGAGAACATCGCCGAGGCGATGAAGCGGACGCGCGCCGTCGTGGAGCAGCTGGCCGCCAGGTCCGGGGCCGGGGCAGGGGCAGGGGCCCGACAATGACGACCGGCAAGGTCGACGAGATCGTCGCCGGCTCCGCCCCCGATCGCCTGTACGCGCTGGCCGAGCGCGACTTCGCCCACTACGAGGTCCTCAAGGACCTCATCGACGAATGCATCGACCTGTCGCTCAACTACCGCCAGAGCGGGCATCCCGGCGGCTCGCGTTCCAAGGTCCATATGCTGCTGGCGCTGCTCCTGTCGGGCGCGATGCGCTGGGACATCCAGCGGCCGTGGCGCCGTTTCGGCGACCGATTCGTCCTCTCCGCCGGCCACGCCGTCCCGCTGCTCTACGCCACTCTCGCCGCCCTCGACGAGGGTCTCCGCGCCCGCGCGGAACGCACCGGCGATCCCCGCTTCGCCTTCCCCGAAGATGGCCGCTTCGCCCTCACCTGGGAACACCTCCTGGGATTGCGGCATCGGGGCGGCCTGCCGGGGCACGCCGAAGCCGCGGGGCGGACCCTCTTCCTCAAAGCGAACACCGGTCCCTCCGGCCACGGCATGCCTTTCGCCGCGGGCGAAGCTCTGGCCCTCAAGCTGGCGGGCGCGGGCGAGGTCAAGGTCTTCACCGTCGAGGGCGAGGGCGGGTTGACGCCCGGCGCCGCCCACGAGACGAAGAACTCGGCGTGGGGGTTGGGCCTCTCCAACCTCGTCTTCCTGGTCGACTGGAACGACTTCGGCATCGACGAGCGGCCGGCTTCCGCGGTCGTCCACGGGACGCCGGAGGACTGGTTCGCGCCGTACGGGTGGCGCGTCAACGGCGCTCCCGACGGCATGGAATGGGGCCCGGTCACCCGCGCCGTCCTGGAGGCGAGCCGTGGCCCCAACCCCGATGGCGTCCCCAGCGTGGCATGGTTCCGCACCCGCAAGGGCCGCGGCTACGGCAAGCTCGACTACGCCAGCCACGGTGTCCCGCACAAGCTCAACGCCCCGGAGTTCTGGGCCGTGCGCAAGGCGTTCATGGCCCGCTACGGCGTGGAGTATCAGGGCGTGGACGAGCCGGGCCCCTCGGATCCGGTGGCCCTGGCGGCCCAGGCGGAGGCCAACCTTCGGATCGCGATGGGCGTCATGCGCCGCGACGAGAAGCTCGTCGACTGGCTGTCGGATCGGCTGCTCGAGATCGCCGCGACGGTGCCCGACGAGATCGAAGGATTCCGCCTGGGCGGGGGCGCCGCCTCCAGCGCGGGTGCGGGCGCCGCCTCCGGCCCGAAGCCGCGCGCGGCCGCCGACCCTTCGACCGACCCGGCCATCTTCGACTTCGAGCACTACCCCGAGACGATGTGGCGCAAGCCCGGCGACAAGCAGCCCAACCGCGCCGCCCTCGCGACCTGGGGTTCGTACGTAAACGCAGTCGCGAAGCGCGACTTCGGCCGGCCGCTGTTCATCGCCTGCTCGGCCGACCTGGCCGAGTCGACCAACATCGCCGGCTTCGCCAAACCGTTCGGCGAGATGCCGGGCTTCGGCAACTTCGAGCGGGACTCGAACCCGACCGGCGTCCTCCTGCCCACCGAGATCACCGAGTTCACCAACGCCGGCATGATGGCCGGCCTGGCGACGGTCAACTTCGCGACCGATCCGTTCGATCGATTCGAAGGCTATTGGGGCGCCTGCTCCACCTACGCCTCGTTCAGCTACCTCAAGTACGGCCCGCTGCGCCTCTTCAGCCAGCTCGCCCAGGACTGCGACCTGCGCGTCGGCAAGGTGCTGTACGTGGCCGGGCACTCCGGGCCGGAGACCGCCGAGGATTCGCGCACCCACTTCGGGATCTTCGAGACGGGCGTGACCCAGCTCTTCCCGGAGGGCCAGCTCATCGACCTCCATCCATGGGAGTACAACGAAGTGCCGGTGGTCCTCGCCGCGGCCCTGGCCACGGACGTGCCGATCGTGGCACTGCACCTGACACGGCCGCCGATCGAGATCCCCGACCGCGCCGCCCTCGGCATGCCGAGCCATTTCGCGGCGGCGCGCGGCGCGTACGTCATGCGCCCGTTCCGCGAGGGAGCGCCCAAGGCGGGCACGGTCTTCGTCCGCGGGACTATGCCGACGGCCAATCTCGTGAAGCTGCTGCCGGAGCTGGATCGGCGCGGACTCAACGTCAAGGTCGTGGCCGCGATCAGCCCGCAACTCTTCGCTCGCCAGGACGCCGCCTACCGCTCGGCGACCGTGGAGGCCGCTGATCGGTTCGACTCGATGGTCATCACCAACGGCGCCTACAAGCTGATGCGCGACTGGGCCGACGACCCGATCGTCCACGAGTACTCGCTCAGCTCCGACTGGGACGACCGCTGGCGGACCGGCGGCTCAGTCGAGGAGGTCATCGAAGAGGCGCACCTGGACGGCGCGCACATCCTCGAGGCGATCGAGCGATTCGCCCGCGAACGGCCCGACCGACTGCGCCGGCTGCGCGAACGGCTGGCTGCGGCCGAGGGACGCTAGGCCCGTCCATTTCGACCCGGCCGGGTGTCCGGCGAGTCCCAGGCTGCGCGCCGCCCAAATGGGTCGCTGGCGCCCGGCGCCGCTGCCGCTACGATTCCGCCATGCCAGACTTCTACGACATCGATCGAGCCAACGCCCTGCTGCCCGACCTGCGCGAGACGCTGCTGATGCTGCGCGGCCTGCGTTCAGAGGTGATCGCCCTGCGCGACCGGATCGTGGAGCTGAACGCCCCGTGGGCCGTGGCGGGTGTCGGGGCCCCAACCCCCGCCGGAACGTCGCGGGCGGAGGTGGAGGCCGAGACCCGGCTGCTTCGGCTGCGCCTTCAAGGCATGGTCGACCAGATGCACGCGGCTGTTGTTCGGATCGACGACTGGGGCCTGCAGCTGCGCGAGATCGAGACCGGCCTGGTGGATTTCCCGGCGCTCGTTTCGGGCCGACCGGTCTGGCTGTGCTGGCGTCTCGGCGAGGACGAGGTCGGCTGGTGGCACGAGCACTCGGAGGGCTTCGATTCGCGCCGCCGGCTGGAGGATCTGGTCTGACGGGCGAGCCGATGGCCTCCGCAACCGGGGACGCGGCCGACGCGGGCGGCGCGCCGGGCGCGATCGGAACGCCGGACACCGCGGGCCCGCCAGCCCCCCCGGGCACGATCATGCAGGGCGGCCGCCGCAAAGCCTATCGGCCGATTCCGCCGGAACGCCGCCGCTCGGCCCTGGAGGCTGGGCTGAGGGCATACGCACGGGGCGACTTCTTCGAGGCTCACGAGCTGCTCGAGCCCGCCTGGATGGGCACCTCGGACCTGGCCGAACGGGCGCTGTACCAGGGCCTCATCAAGCTCGCGGCCGGCTACGTCCACGCCGTGCGCGGCAATCCGATCGGCATGGCTCGCAACCTCGAGGGAGCCCGGAAGCACCTCGCGACCTCGGTCGAGCTCGACCCAGACTGGGGCGACCGCGCCGGCATCGACCTGGCCGCGCTGCTGGCCGCGCTCGACGACCGGCTGGCCTCCATTCAATCGCTCGCTACCATGGTGGAGTCGAACCCGGCGGCCCTGCTCGACCTCGCCGCCGACGCGCCGCCCATCCGCTGATGGTCGGCGCGGCATCAGCGGCCGTGGCGAATCAGAAACGCTCAGCCCCCCGAGGTGGGGGCTGAGCGTTGAGGAGGGATGTCCGTCGGACGTTCCGATTTGCGATCGGGGCCCGCGGGGGAAGGGCCCCGACCGCCGGGATAGGACCTTAGCTGCAGGTGGCCTTGTAGAGGTACTTCGCCATCGCCGGGTCGTTCACGTTGTCCTTCGTGATCGCGGCGAGCTGGGTCTGGATGGTCGCGGTCGTGGGCTGACCCTTGAGCGCGAGGACCGTCTGCTGGATACCGGCGACACCGATGCCGTACGGATCCTGGGCGATGAGGCCCTGGACGATGCCGTTGTTCAGGTCTTCGATCTGCTTGGGGCCGGCATCGAAGGCGATGGTCTTGACGGTCGTGTTGCTGGCCTGCTTCAGACCGGTCGCAACGCCCTCGGCGTTCTGGACGTTCGTCGCGAAGACGCCGGCCAGATCGGGGTGGGCGGCCAGGGTGGCGGTGGTGATCGTCGTGGCGGCCGTCGGATCGTCGTGCGTGAACTGGACGTCGAGGACCGTGATGTTCGGATGGTTCTTCATCTCGTCCTGGAAGCCCTTGACACGCGCGTCGGTCGTCGAGATGCCGGGGTCGACGTTGACGACGAGGACGGTGCCCTTGTCGCCGATGAGCTGGGCGAGGGTCTTGGCCGCCAGCGTCCCGCCGCCCAGGTTGTCCGTGGCGATGGACGACACGGCGAAGGACGTGTCATCGAGCTTGGTGTCGACGAACGTGACCTTGATGCCGGCGTCGCTCATCGCCTTGAGCGGCGAGAGCAGAGCCTTGGAGTCGTCGGGGGCAACCATCACGCCGTCCGGATGGGCGGCGGTCACCGAGTCGATAACGGGCTTCTGGACCGTGGCATCCCACTTGTTGCCGCCGGTGACGTTCAGGGTGACGCCTTCCTTGGCGGCCTCAGCCTGGGCTCCGCAGGCCATAGTGACGTAGAAGGGGTCTCCGGCGACTCCCTGGATGAGGGTCAGGTTGTAGTTCTTCGCAGCCGCGCTGGCGGGGGCCGTCGTTGCCGACGACGAACAGGCGGCGACGGTGATGAGCGCAAGGCCCAGCATGGTGACGGTGCGGATTCGCATGAGCACTACCTCTCTCCTTGTCCGTGTTCCCTTGATGTGATTGCGCTGGCATCCCGATCTGCCGGGGTGCCGCTTGCGCACAAGATGGGGATCAGCGCCGCTCCCGCCTTCGACGGCGCAGCTGGTCGGTGTAGACGGCCAGGATGAGAACGGCTCCCACGGCCACGTCCCGCCAGAACGACTGGTACCCGAGGATCGTGAAGCCGCTGAAGAGGACCATCGGGATGCAGACACCGATCGTCGTGCCGGCGACTGTGGCGACGCCGCCCATGAGGCTCGTGCCGCCGATGACGACGGCGGCGATCGCCTGCAGGTTGTCGTTCGCGTGACCCGAGATGGTGGTCGTGGTGAAGATCGCCAAGCTCATGAAGCCGGCGAAGCCAGCCAGGGTGCCGCTCATCGCGTAGACCGAGATGAGGTGCCGGTCGACGTTGATGCCGGCCCGCCGGGCGGCCTCCTGGTTGGAGCCGATAGCTACGGTGTAGCGGCCGAACCTGGTCAGGTTCAGGATCACCGCGCCGGTAACGGCCACGATGATGGCGACTACGACGACCAGCGGGACCTTGTCGAAGACGACCCGGCTGGCTCCCATGTCGGCGATGATCGAGGGGAGGTAGCGAAGGTCCTGGCCGTTGCTGAGGATCTCCGCCAGGCCCCATGACATGCCCAGCGTGCCCAGGGTGGCGATCAGGGCAGGCACCTTGGCCTTGGCGACGACCAACCCGTTCAGGACGCCCCAGGCGAAACCGGAACCGATCGCGACCGCGAACCCGAGAAAGACGACGTCCCAGCCGCTGTTGGTCGGGTCTTTGCCGCCCCAGTTCATCACCTGGGCGGACGTGACGCCGGAGAAGAGCAGGACGTAGCCGACGGACAGGTCGATGCCGCCGGTGCCCATGACGAAGGTCTCGCCGACGGCGATCACCAGCAGCACGGCCACGTTCTCGGCCATGCTCCGGACGTTGAACTCGGTGAGGAACTTGCCCGGTGCCAGGAAGTTGAAGATGAACATCAGGACGAGCAGGAGCAGGAAGATCCAGGCCGCATTGGTGGAGAAGGCACGGGCGACCATCGAGCCGAAGCGGGTCTGGCTGAAGGACTTCCAGCGCTCCACGAGCGGCCTGAGCCTGACCTGGATGGCGCGGCGGATGGACTCCCCGAGGCTCGGCTGGACGGCGGTCATGCCGCTCCCTCCTCGGCGATACCACCGGTCATGGCCGAGACGAGCTTCTCGATCGTGGCGCCCTTGCGATCGAAGCGGGCCACGCGGCGGCCGAGCCGGAGGACTTCGATCCGGTCGGCGACCTCGAGGACCTGCCGCATGTTGTGGCTGATGAGGACGGCGGCCACGCCGCGATCGCGGATGCGCTTGACGGTCTCGAGGACCCGGGCGGTCTGGATGACGCCGAGAGCGGCGGTCGGCTCGTCGAGGAAGACGACCTTGCTGGCCCAGGCCACCGAGCGGGCCACGGCGACGCTCTGCCGCTGGCCGCCGGAGAGGTTGGCCACGGCGCTCTGGGCGTTCTGGAGATCCACGCCCAGCTCCCCAAACGCCTTGCGAGCCCCGGCCCGCATCGTCCTGTTGTCGAGGAAGCCGAGCTTGCCGAGGAACCCCGGCATCATGACCTCGCGGCCCAGGTACAGGTTGGCCGAGCCATCCAGATCGGGCGCGAGGGCGAGGTCCTGGTAGACCGTCTCAATGCCCAGCCGCATCGCCTCGAACGGCGTGCCGACGTGGATCCTGCGGCCGTCCAGGTAGATCTCCCCTGCGTCCGCCTGCTCGGACCCCGCCAGGATCTTGATGAGGGTGCTCTTGCCGGCGCCGTTGTCGCCGATGAGGGCGACGATCTCGTTGGGGTAGACATCGAAATCGCAGCCACGCAGGGCCTCGACGTGCCCGTAGTTCTTGACGATGCCGCGTGCTTGCAGCAATGGATCGGCCATTCGGTCTCCGGATGAGGTCAGCTGGCGCCCCGTCGATGCGGCCGTCGCGGTTCGACGGGCTCATTGGGCTTGAGGCCTCGTCGGGCCAAACGCTAGGCGCGCGCGTCCGGCGGGCCATCGGGAGCCCCCCGTAGCCGACTACCGATCCTCCGCTCCGTACACGTGGTACGTACCCACTGCGGGCGCGCTCCGACGGCGCGGTCCGATGGCGCGGCCCGGCGATGAGTCGCCTGGCGCGGCCCGGTGGCTGCAGCCGCCTGGCGGCGATTGGCCGTTACTTCGCCCAGTACCAGGCGCTGTTCCCGGCCACGTCGTAGCTCTTCATGAGCATCGCCGTCTGGCTGAGCGCCCGATCGACGTCCGGGCTGTACAGGAAAACGGTGACGAGGTCCTGCCATTCGTCGAGGAAAGCGAGCGGCGAGAGAGCACCGTGGATCGAGGACGGGACCTTCTGCAGGCTCTTGAAAGCCTCGGAGGCGCGCTGGTGCAGCGAATCGGTGTACGTGGAGACCGGCACATCCTGGTTCGCGGCGATCGATCCCTTCAGGATCGTGAAGTCGGCCTGGGTCTTCTCATTGGCGAGGTTGTCCAGCCAGTCGGTCGTGGCGTCGGGATGCTGGATCCCCTTGGGCCGAGTGAAGGTGTCTATGACCATCAAGAAGACCTCGGCCGGTTTCTGCGGGAAACCGACGGCATCCCAGTCCGCGCCTTCCTTGTAACCTGCCTCGGTGAGGAGCGGTGCCGCGAAGTCGCCGAGGATCATCATCCCCACCTCGCCGCTGCCGAGCAGCCCTGGCATGTCGGTCCAGCTTCCACTGCCGTGGTCCGGGTACACGTACGGGATGAGCTCGGCGAACTTCTTGAAAGCGGTCCTGATGCGAGGATCGGATCGGGCGTCGAGAAGGCCCGTGTAGAACTTCTCGTAGACGTCGGGTCCGGCCACCGAGAGCAGGACCGCGTCGAAGAGGAAGACGGCGGTCCACTTGTCGCGGGTCCCGAGGCCGATAGGGGTGACGTCGTGGGCCGCCAGGACCTTCGCGTCGGCAATGAGCTCGTCGACGTCTTTCGGAGGATCGAGGCCGTACTGCGTGAAGATCCTGACGTTGTAGAAAAGCCAGTTCGCCCGGTGGATGCTCACCGGAATGGCCATCTTGTGGCCGTTGAAGGTGACCATCCGGCCGAGGACCGCCGGGTACTTGTGGTCCAGGTTCTGGGCGGTCCAGACGTCGTCTACGTTGCCCAGGTAACCGCCGTCCACGTAGGTCTTGAGCTCGCCGCCGGCCAGAGACTGGAACGTGTCGGGGGGCATGTTGGCGGCAAGCTTGCCCTGCATGACAGTCTTCAGGGTGATGCCGCCGCCGCCCGCGGTCGGGTTGTCATGGACGACGACGTCCGGGTAAGCGACATGGAAGTCCTCCTCGATCTTGTTCATCGCCTGGCGCTCGCCGCCGGCCGTCCACCAGTGGTAGACGGTCAGGTCGTGGCTCGCCCTCGCGGAGGGCGCCGCCGTAGCGCCAATGCAACCCGACACTGAGACCGCCAGGACAGCCGCGCACAGGGTCGACGGGAACCGCTTCTGCGCGACCCTCCTGGGAAGTCGGAGGCCTCCGCCCAACGCTGCTCTCCTGTGCAAGTGGTCAGGCCGCCATCGAAGCTGCCCAAGGGCGTGACGGCACGAACCCGCAGCCCGCGACTGCACCAGTCTCTAGAGTACCGAGACCACTACTGGCTGGCATCCGTAGCGTCCCGTAGCCGCCCACGTATCCGGGAGTAAGTAGTGGCCCCGCCCGCATCCGGTACCCGCCGTAACACGCGACCGGTATGCGGCCCGGTGATTCTTCGCATGCCTTCTCGGCGACCCGCCCGTAGAGTCGCATACATGGACGAGCAAGGCGCAGCGAGGCGGCAAGGGCGAACCGGCCGGACCGAAGGCGTTGACGCGGAAAGCGCCCGGGGCGACGCCCCCGTGGCCAGCGCCGCGGCGCACGACGCCGCCACCGACCAGGCCGCCGCGGACGAGGCGCGCCTGCGCTTCCGCCGGCAAGGCGTAGCGCTACTCGATCCGGACGAGCGGATCGGCCCGCTCCTGGAGCCCGACGAGCAGCTCGTCGCGGTCCGGCGTTCAGCCGTGATGTACCGCCCCCAGAACCCCGAATCGGGCGAGTCGTCCCCAGTCGAGGTCGACGTGTACGTGACGTCGCGTCGGCTCGTGCTCGCGGGGCCGGACATGCTTGCCTTCGACCTCGCGACCGTCGACGAGGCGGTCGTTTCCCACGAACGGCTCCTCCTCGTCCTGTGCGATGGTGTGGGACTCGCCCTCGAGGTGGGCTGGCCGCGCCTGTTGCGCGTCGAGATCGCCGCGGCCCGCGCCGCGCGCCGCTGAGCCGCCCCAGATTCATCCCCGGTCGCGATACCGCCGGGCGGCCTCGGCCCGGTTCCGGACACCGAGCTTGTGGAGGATGCTGCTCACATGCGTCCCGACCGTGCGCGGCGAGATCGTCAGGGCCGTCGCGATCTCGCGGTCCGTCAGCCCATCGGCGAGATGGCGCAGCACTTCCTCCTCGCGATCGCTCAGGGTGGCCAGCTCCGGGTCGTCGGCCGCCGCCGGGGCATGCCGGGACTTCTCCACGAGCCTGCGGATGAGGTGGGCGGCGAGGCGTTGGTCCATGGCCAGGTCGCCCTCGTAGGCACCGCGGACAGCGCGGAGCAGAGCGTCGGGGCTGATGTCTTTGGTCAGATAGCCGATCGCGCCGTTGCGCATCGCATCGAGCAGGTGCCGGTCCGATGTCGAGACGGTCAGCATGACGATCCGCGTCTCGGGCAGCCGGGGTGCCAGCTCCCGCACGAGCTGGACTCCGTCCATCCCCGGCAGGTCGATGTCGACCAGAAGGACGTCGGGCCGAACTCCCGGGGCCACCTGGAGGGCTTCCTCGGCCGTGGCGACCGCGCCCACGATCTCGACGTCGGCCGCGGTGATCGCCTGGGTGATCGCCGCGCGGACGAGAGCGTGGTCGTCCACCAGCATCACCCTGATACGGGCAGGCCGAAGCGGCTCCGTCACGATTGGACCTCCCTGGTGGCAGGCTCGTCTGGACGCAGGGGCACGCTGACCCGGATCCGGGTGCCATCCTGCGGTCGCGAATCGATCGTCAGCTCTCCTCCGATGATGAGGGCTCGCTCTCGCATCGAAGCCAGGCCGAAGCTGCCTTCGCCGACCTCGGACGGTTCGAACCCGCTGCCATTGTCGCCGACCACCAGTTCCAGGTGCGAGTCCACGACGCCGGCCCGAACGCGCACGACGGTCGCGTCGGCATGGCGGACGATGTTGTTGAGGGCCTCCTGCGCAATCCTGAGCAGCTCTGCCTCGGCTCGCGGGGTCAATCTCGGCAGCTCACCTTCGCAATCGAACTCGGCTCGCAGGCCGAATCGATCGCCGAAGTCGTCGACGTAGCGCGCCATCAGCTCGCGCAGGGAGACCGCCGGCTCGCTCCCGAGGCGCAGCGCCATCACCGCCTGGCGCGCGTCCGCCAGCCCGGCGTCGATCGCCCCCGTCAGCTCGTCGCAGACCGCCTTCGCTTGGCGACCGAGATCCGGCATGGCAGCGAGGCGCCCGACCTTGAGCTTGGCCAGCCAGAGGTCCTGGGCGAGCCCGTCGTGGAGCTCGCGCGAGAGCCTGGTCCGCTCCTCGAGCGCGGCGCGGCGGACTTCGGCATCCTTCAGGCGCCCGAGAGTCTCGTTCGCCCGGGCGAGCGCGGCCCGGGTCGCCCGTCCCTCGGCCTCTATGCCGATCAACAGCACGACCGCGAAGGCCACGGTCAGGATGTCGCCGCTCGTAACGAGCCCGCCGTACGTGCTTGGGTAGAACGCGGTGTGGAACTCGCCGAAGGCAGCGAATACCAGCCCAACCGCCAGGAAGCCGTCCCCCATCTCGCCGGTGCGGCGGTGGTGCCGCCGGGTCAGCTCGGCCGCGAGCACGAAGAGCCCGCCCCCGACCAGGTGCAGACCCACGCCGAGAGGGGTCGGCGAGGGCGGCACAGGCTGGAAGCTCGGCCAGGTCGGCAGGTAGGAGAGGATGAAGACGCTGCTCAGCGGGGGCACGTAGGGGCTCCACGTACTGGCGAACTGGATGATTGCGAGAAGAGCGACGGCGGGCCCGAGCAGGATCAGCCAGTGCTGGCGAACGTGGATGCCCCGCAGCGAGACCGCTGCGCCAATGACCAGAAGCGTGGCAGCGATAAGATGGCCGGCCGTTGTGATCTGTGGCTGGGCCTCGCGAGGCATGTTCAGCCCGAAGTCGGAAATGGCAACGTCCAGCCGTCCCACGATGAAGAGCAGGCTGGCCCCGCTGGCGATCGCCAGAACCAGGAAGGCCGACGCCTGGAAGAGGGCCACGGGCGCTCCGATCTCGCGGTAGCGGACCCAGGCGACGACGGCCACGCCGAGCGTGACGACGGTGGCGAACGTGTCCAAGACGAGGTCCAGGCCGGCTTCGACGTGCTGGCCGCCGAGCACCGGCAGGAAGACGACCGCGGCGGACAAGGATGCCAGGACGATGACGGTCGCCGCCAGGACGGCGTCCAGTCGGTCCAGCCGAGCGACTCGAACGAGATTCCGAGACAAGAGCACGGGCGAATGATAGGCGTGCCGGGAAGGCCGATCGCATCGTGCCCGAACGCGACGCGTCACAGGTCCGAACGAACAATCCGGCGACACGGGCGTGCCCGCTTGCCAGGCGGCCTCCATTCGTCTCGATCGTGGCGGCGCGGTCACGGGACGGCACGGGGCTGATTGCAGCGTCACGAGCCGCGATGACCGAGACGTGCCGCACATTGTCGGAGACCATTCGCCATAGACTGTCCGCCATGCCGGACACGACTGCAGCCCCAGGGTCGCCTGTGCCTCCGGCTCCGGCCCCTCCTGTCGGCCCGGCCGACCAGCCTCCGGGGCGCCGTCATCACGCCGTCGCCCGCCGGATGGGGATGACGCCCGAGCAGTTCGTCATCGCCGTCGGGATCATGGCGGCGCTGGCCGTCGCCGCCCTCGACGGGACCGTGGTCTCGACCGCCATGCCGACCATCATCGGCAACCTGGGCGGGCTCTCGGAGTACGGCTGGGTCTTCTCCGCCTACCTCCTGGCCTCGACCGTCACCGTGCCGCTGTATGCCCGACTGGCCGACATGTACGGCCGCAAACCGATCTTCATGACCGGTCTCGCGCTCTTCGTCGGCGGTTCGATGCTGTGCGGGTTCGCGGGATCGATGACGCAGCTGATCCTGTTCCGGGCGATCCAGGGCCTGGGCGCGGGCGCGGTTCAGCCGATCTCGTTCACGATCCTGGGCGACGTCTTCGAGAGCGAGCAGCGGGCCAGGATCCAGGGTCTCTTCTCGGGCGTTTGGGGGGCGGCCGCGGTAGTGGGCCCGGCCATCGGCAGCATCATCACCACTACCGTCGGGTGGCGTTGGGTCTTCTTCGTGAACGCGCCGGTCGGGCTGATGGCCGCCTTCCTGATCGGGCGATTCCTGCACGAACGGGTGGAGCGCCACCGCCACCGACTCGACCTGGCCGGAGCCGGGATCCTCACCCTCGGCCTGGTGTCGCTGCTGTTCGCGGCGACCGAAGGCGGCCAGCTCTGGGGCTGGACATCGCCGGTGACCCTGGGGCTCGTGGCGGGCGCGCTGGCGCTGCTCGTGGCATTCGCGTTCTTCGAGCGGCGCATCGCCGAGCCGCTGATCGACCTCAGCCTGCTGGCCGTGCCCGTCATCGCGGCCGGGCTGGCCATCGGCGGGCTGTCGGGCGTGGTGATGTTCAGCCTCTCGGCCTACGTACCGCCGCTCGTCCAGGGGGTCATGGGCGGGACGGCGCTGCAGGCGGGCGTCGCCGTGGCGGCGATGTCGATCGGCTGGCCGATCGGCTCCATCGTGGGCGGGCGGGCGCTGTTGCGGTTCGGGGCTCGGCCGACGGTGCTCGTCGGAACGTCGATGCTGGTCGTGGGAACGCTCGTGGTGACGCAGGCGACGCGCCCGGGGACGCTCGAGGGCGGGCTCGCCGTGGCGGCGCTGGGCGAGGCGATCACGGGCCTCGGGATGGGCCTCTCCGCGACGACGATCCTGGTCATGGTTCAGGCCGCGGTGCCCTGGCAGCGCCGAGCCGTGGCGACGGGCCTCGTCCAGTTCAGCCGGACGATCGGCGGGGCCGTGGGCGTCGGCCTGCTGGGCGGGATCGTGACCGCGTCGGTGGGGAGCGCGTCGGCGGTGATTCTCGACCCGATCGGCCGCAACTTCATCTCGCCCGAGCACCTGGCCGCCATGCGATCCGCGCTCTCGGGCGGCCTCGAGTGGGTCTTCGTCATCCTGGCGATCGACGCGGCGGTGGTGGCCGCCGTGGCTATCCGGATGATGCCGGCGGTGCGAATCGAGCGGCGCGCGAGCGGGGGTGGAGTGGCGGCCGGCGGGCCTACTCCCCCACCACCTCCACACCGGCCACTCCCCCGAGACGCCGCCTCATGACGGCCACTGCCTCGGGGTTGGAGTCGACCAGCAGGAAGCGCCGGCCCAGTTCCAGGGCGGCGGCGCCGGCAGTGCCGCTCCCCGCGAAGAAATCCGCGACCACGCCACCCGCCGGGCACGACGCGGCAACCACTCGCCGCAGCACCGCCACCGGCTTCTGCGTGGGGTACCCCGTCCGCTCCGCGCCCCCGGGCGGCACGATCGTCTGCCACCAGGTGTCGGTCGGAAGCTTGCCGCGGGCCGCTTTCTCGGGCCCCACCAGCCCCGGCGCCATGTACGGGATCCGGTCCACGGCTTCGGCGTCGAACCAGTAGCGCTCGGTGTCCTTGACGTAGACGAGGACGTTGTCGTGCTTGGCCGGCCAGCGACGCCTGGTTCGGGCGCCGTAGTCGTACGCCCAGATCACCTCGTTGAGGAAGCACTCCCGTCCGAAGACGGCGTCGCACAAGACCTTCGCGTAGTGCACCTCCCGGTAATCGAGGTGCAGGTAGAGGCTGCCGGTCTGGCGAAGGACGCGCCGGATCTCGACCAGCCGCGGCTCGAGGAAGTCCAGGTAGTCGTCGTGGACGTCGAGGTAGCTGGCCGAGCCGAGCTGGATCGTCCGATACCGCCGCCCGCCGAAGCCGGTTCGATCGCCCGTCTCCTCGTCCCGAACCGTCCGCAGCCGCCGCAGCGTCTGCCGTTTGCCGGTGTTGAACGGCGGGTCGATGTATACGAGGTCGATCGACTCATCCGGCAACGAGCCCAGCACCGTCAGGTTGTCGGCCAGCACGATGCGCCCGATCGAACCGCCGAGGATGTCGCTCATGGTGGGAGCGTAGCAGTCGACGGATGGGCGGCAGACCGCGGCGCGGACCCGCCCTGGGCCCTAGCTCGGGTAGCTGCCGGTCAGCTTCTTGGCCCAGCGGTGCGGGGTATGGAAGAACGGCGTGCCCTTGAAGAACATGTACGGGCAGTAGCCCTCGACCACGTCCATCCCGTTGGCCTCGCAGAACGCGACGGCGGCCTTGTTCACGGCACCGGCGGCGACGCCCTTGTACATCCAGACGTGCTTCACGCCGGCCTCGGCGCAGTCGTGGACGATCTGCTCGGTGGCCTTCGAGGAGGTCATGATCAGCACTCCCTCGACCCCGGGCTTGATCTCCTGGACCCGCTTGTAGGAGGTCTGGCCGTCGAGCACTGCCACGTTCGGGTTGACGGGGATCGCGTCGTAGCGGCGCTGGCGGAACTCCTGCCAGAGGGCGTACGAGAGCTCCTTGGGGTTGTGCGACACGCCAACGACGGCGATGCGCTTGAGTGCGAGGAAGTCGTCGATCTGCTTCTTGGTGGTCATTCGATCCCCTTGTGCCCGTGGTCGATGCCTCGCAGTCTCTCACTGAGTCGCGACACGGCGAAGGGTCAGATGGACTGTGACCGACGGCACTGGTCCCGACCGGGTTATCCCGGTGAGCCTAGTCGGCGCACAGTACGGGAGGCACTGGGAGGTCAGGGTGAAGAAGGCGGTCGTTGTCTATCGCAGCCATTCGGGCGTGACGCGACGATACGGCGAGGAGATCGGCGCGTATCTGACGAAACGTGGCATCGGGACGGAGGTTGCGTCGGTCGGCGACTGCGACTTCGCGACCCTTGCCGACGTCGACTACCTGTTCCTGGGCTGCTGGACGAGCGGCCTGTTCGTCATCCTCCAGCACCCCGACGAACCCTGGCTCGCCTTCGTTCGAGACATGCCCGAGACGAAGCGGCCGCGCGTCGCTCTCTTCACGACCTACCTGTTGGCGACCGGCAGCCAGTTCCCGAAGATGCGGGCGGCTCTCACGGGCAGGACGAATGTCCCCGAACTCGAGCTGAAGTCGCGCAACGGCCGCCTCTCAAGCGCAGATGAGAAGGCCCTGGAGAGCTTCATCTCCAGGGGGTGAACGCGGGGGGGCCGGGGGGCGGGGCGGGGCGGTCGAGCGGGCCGAGAGCGGGGCCGCCGGAAATGGAAAGCCGGAGAGCGCGGGGCCTGGTGGTTGGCCCGCGCTCTCCGGTGCCTGGCCCTTCGGTGGGCCAGAGGGGACGCGACTCAGACCGGGGTAGCGGTCGGAGCGGGTGTTGGCGAGGAAGCCGGCGTAACCGAGGGAGCCGGCGACTTGTAGTGGTGGCCCTCGAAGCCGGGCTTGCCGGCCAGGATCCATTCGACCATCCGAGCGTCGTTGCGTGCCTTCCAGAGGTCGAAGGAGGCCAGCCACATATCCCTGCTGGCTTTGGCCATCGTCGGATCGCCCTTGCCCGCCTGGAGCTGGGCCGGCGTGAGAGCCAGCAGAATCGCCGGAACGGGCCCGGCCAGCGCTTCCGCAGCGGCGACCTTGGCCTTCATGTCGTCCAGATACTTCTGGGCGGCAACAGTGTCGATGCCGGACGGCGCGACCGCGATCTTGCCTGCCAGGGTGATTGCCTGGGCGTCGAGCTTGGGCCCCTGCGCGATCACGTTCTCGGCGAAGTCGATGAGCTTCACCTGGTAGCCGATCGAGCGGGCGTAGCGGGAATCCTTGGAGAGAACCGCGAGATCGGCCTGGATGCCGGCCACGGTCGTCTCGGCGTCGAGCTTGACCTTGAGCGCATTCAGGTCGCCGATCAGCCCGTTGATCTCACCGGTGAGAATGGCCCGATCGCCGGACGAGAGTCCCGCGATCTTGCCCACTCGGACTAGCAGGGTGCCAAGCGACTTGACTTGCGCGGCGATCTTCTTGTCGGATGCGGTCCTGAGCGCCTCGACCGAGCAGACCTCGGCTCGGACGGCGGCGTCGAAGCCGCGGCCCCAGCTATCGGGGATCTTCCAGGTGACCAGGCCGAACCCTCCGGCGGGCTTGCTGCCCGGCTTGACCGCGCCCGCGGTCACTGCGGTCGGGACGGCGGACGGAAGCGGCGAAGCGCTCGCGGCGGGCAACTTGCTGCAGTCGATCGTCTTGGGCAGAGGACTGGGCTTGGCCTTATGGGTCGGCTGGCTGGTCGGGTGGACCTTGGGAGTGGCGCCCGGGTCGTGACCGCCCCAGCCCGGACCGACGCCGGGGCCGCCATGCGCGAGAGCCGTGCTGCCGACGGCCGACAGGACGAGCAAGCCGGCTGCGAGCAGCGCTGCCAGCACGTTTCGGTTTCGGTGCTTCATGTGAACTCCTCCAGTTGAGAACCGGTGTGGTGGGTGGGTGGCCTGGTGAGCTGGTTTTCCAGTGGCGATAGGTGGCGTCAGTCGCCCAGTGGTGCGCGGCGCCCGTTCGTCATGGGCGCCTTCAAGGGAGCGTTGCCACGGCTGTGATCGACGAGCCGTCCGTGGCCCGGCCGCCGAAGGCGATCGCTCGCCCGTTGGGAGAGACGAGCAGGCCGCCGATCGAGCGGACACCGGCCAGAGAGATCGCGGTCAACGACCCGTCGGTATCCAGCAGGAGCGCAGGCCTGCTATCGCCGTAGAAGTAGATGAGCTCGCCGTGGCGTGCGGTCTCGACGGTGCCCATCCCAGGGAAGCGGGAGTCGACGCTGGAATGCGTGCCCTGCCAGCGCAGCAATCCGGCGTTGGAAGAAGTCACCAGCGTCCCGTCCGGCAGCCAGCCGCCCTTGCCGGTGGCCAGCGGCGAGCCGTTCGACAGATTGACGAGCGTTCCCGAGGCGAGCAGGTACCGACCGTCGGGGCTGAAGGCGGCATCGAAGCCGTAGCTCGAGCCAAGGCTGCCGCTTCCGACTCGAAGGTTCAGGTGCGTAAACGACGCCACGGTATTCAACGACGGGACGACCATGACCTCGAGCCAGCCCGTGACGACGCCGCCGGAAACGCTCGATGGATGCAGCACTGCGAGACGGTGGCTGTCCTGGGAGAAGGCGATCGGCAGGCCGTCCTGGACGGCGCTGACGGAGCCGTTCCAGAGGACGAAGCTCCATCCGAACGAACCCGAACCGCCCTGACTGGCGATTGTGAACTCGCCGCTGCCGCTCCCGACGATCATCCCGTTGGCCACGCCGCCGCCCAACGCGTAGCTGCCCGGAAGAGTGGCGACCGGGTGGCCGCCCACGTCGACGATGCTGACCGTCTCGCCGCCGCCGCTGCGTCCGGGGCTGACACCGACGCCGTGGTGGCCCGGGCCGCTCGCCGAGGCGCTCGGGGACACGCCGGATGAATGGGTCGCGATCGCGATCGTAGACGAGGTGACCCAGGCCGCCGCATCTGCCGCGGCGGTGCCGTTGAGGCGGCCGCTCGCGTCGCGGATCTGGAGCTGGCGCGGCGATCCGGATCCCCACAGGAGCAAATGGGCGCCGTCGGGCGACCATGCGATCGGCGAACCGCCGGTCTTTCCGATGGCGAGGGTCTCGTTGCCGGCCGATCCGCCGGCCGTGGCCCCAGGCGTCGGCCCCGATGGCGACGAGGGAGCCGAGCCACCGGGGCCGGATGCCTGCGCGCCCGGCGAGCTCGAGGGCTGAGCCGAGCTCGAGGGAGAGACCCTGGTCGCGGCCGGCCCGGACGCGGAGGGTGATGTCGTGGCGGAGGCGATCGGCGAATGATCGGTCGCGACCGGTGGAGCGGGCATGAGCTGCGGCAGGGCGAGGGCGGCGCCGATCAGGGTCACGATGCCGATCGCGGCCACGGCCGGGGCCACGGAACGCGCATTCAGACCGCTCATGAACTCGGCCAGGGCTCCAAGCCGCGACGGCCTGGCTACCGCCGCCGGCGGCAGCTTGACGTCGCGCCACGGTGCGGCGAGCAGGCGATCGGTGAGACGGTAGCCGCCGTAGAGGCGCTGGCACTGATCGCAGCCCAGGACGTGGCGGCGTTCGGTATCGCGCAGGAAGTCCACGCCGCCGTGCCTGGCGGCGTCGCCCAGTCGATCGGACGAGACGTGGCCCGACATGGCGCTCATGGCCGGTCCCTGTCCTGAGCGTAGCCGACCAGGCGTTCGGCCAGGTGGCGACGCGCCCGATGGAGCAGTGTGGCGACGGTGCCGCGGGTGACGTTCATCACCTGGGCAGCCTCCTCCTGCTCGTACCCGAGGGCGTAGACCAGGACCACGGCCACGCGCTCGCGTTCGGGCAGGCAGGTGATCGCCGCCGAGACGTCGATCGAGAGAGAAGGATCGGTGGGGAGGAAGGCAACCACGGCCTCTTCTGTGTCACGGCGCTTCTGACGCCGCAGGTATTCGAAGGTCCGCCGGGCAGCGATGCGCCGCAGCCACGGCTCGAGCTTCGACTCGTCGCGAAGCTGGTAGCGATGTTCGCGCGCGTGGAGGATGGCGTCCTGGGCGATGTCCTCGGCGCTGGCGCCAGCACCGAGAGCCCGACAGAGCCTCGTGAGATCTGAGAAGAACCGGTTGTAGTCCGCATCAAATCTGTCTCGTACCCCCACGAGTACGTTTGCTCCCTTCACCTATACAAGAGGGCCCCAGGCGCCTCTGGCGTTGACAGGCGGCCGAAATCGCCCGAAATCGGCTAAGCCCGGATCCAACCTAAGGGAACACTAGCGGGCAGCGCAATGCGGTCGGCTGACCGGGCGTTGGGAGTCCGGGACCGGGCGGGCGTGCTCTCCTGGACCTGCCGGACCCGCCCGCGGCCATCGCCGCCGCCACCGACCCGGGCGCGGCCCTACAGGTCCTCGACCGCCCTGTCCGAGAAGTGCACGTACGTGAAGCACTCCGGGACGTGGGTGTCCATGACGCCGTGCCTGTTCCAGCACCAGGCGGGGTGGGGCTGAATCTCGATCCCGCCCGCGGTCATCTTCTCGAACCGTCCGAAGAAGATGCGCCAGATATCGCCATCCCGGGGCGGCAGCGACCGGCCGTTCGCCAGCCACTTCATGCCGCTCCAGGGCAGCACGACCTGCGCGCTCCAGCCCTTGCTGACGAAGAGCCGGTCGTTGAGCTTGCCGTCGACGTGAATGGCGGTGCGCAGGCCGGGCAGGTCCCACTCGCGGAACGCCCAGCGGGTGCCGCGCGGATGCGTGCCGCGCCAGAAGCTGGCGGCCTGGCGGTCGTAGTCGCCTCCGAAGGACAACGCATGCCGCTCGAGCAGGTCGAACTCAGGCACGTCGAAGCGGCCGCCGCGCTTGTAAGCGTCCTGCCAGATGAAGAACACCTCGTACACCGTGTTCGCCGCGTTCAGCTCGAACTCGTAGTAGCAGTCGCCGCCGTCGATGAAGATCTCGACGTCGTTCTCCGCGAAGACGATCCCGTCGCGCTCGATCATGTGCGCCTCGGGGTACGGCTCCTCCACCCAGAACGAGACGTACAGGTTTTCGTCGTCCCACAGCGCCGCCGCGCGGGTGTCGAAGTAACCGGGCTCTCCGGTCACCATGTCGACGAATCTCGGCGATCGCGGCGCCTTGAGCCACGCCGGCGTTTCCGCCCTGCCGTCGAGGGGCCCAGGGCTCGCAGTGCGATGGCACGTGTAATGCGCGATGTCCCGCTCGGGAGCTCCGTGTCGGACGGCGCCGTCCCCTTCCCGCGTCATCGTTTGGCCAGGGCCGCCTCCAACTTCACGACCTTGTCGAGGAGCGCGTCGATCGCGTGGTCCTGCTCGATCAGGTGCGCCTGGATCTGCTCGGACTCATGGAACGTGGCGTCGGCGTCCTGGTAGGTCATGTCGGCCCGCTTGTCCGACGCCCGGGAGAGGATGTTCTGGCCGACCATGATGACCGAGAGCATGACCAACTGGATGAACGTCTGGCTCAGCCACTGGATGAGCTGCAGGACCGATCCACTGCTGATGGCCGAGGGCAGCGCGAAGAACGCGAGGACCGCGAAGGCATAGGCGCACCACATCGTCCCCACGATGGTCGTTAGGGCGAGGGCGACCTTGCCGTTGAAGCCGACGTGCTCGTCGGTCGTCTTCGGTGGCCCCGCTTCCTTGCGCTGCGCGATGTGCGGATGCGGTACGTGCACGAAGGTGATGCTCACGGAGTTCCTCCTGGCGGCAAAGGCGACCGACTGATGCCGCAACTGTATCGTCGGCCGCGGGCGGCGCAATCTCAGCGCCCGGATGGGCGCCAGGTGGGATCGGCGTCCTGCGCCATGCAGTCGCCGGAGGCGTGCGCGCGCCGAGGGCGTTCGACGCGCGGACAACAGATCACACGGGAGGCCGAACCAGGCTTTGAGGAGGAACCGGGACGATCCCCGTCCTACCGCGCCGCCATCTTGAGCAGTCCGAAGGTCGCGCCCTGAGGATCGCCGAGGATCGCGAAACGACCGCCCACGAAGTCCTGCGGGGCCAGCATCTCTCGCGCGCCGGCCGCGATGGCCTTCCGGAACGAAGCATCCACGTCGTTGACGGCGAAGTAGACCAGCCAGTAGCTGGGCACCTGGGCTGGGACCATGGGACTCATCTCCATCCCGCCCGCGATCCGCTCGTCTCCCACCCGGAATTCGGTATAGGGAGGCTGACCTTCGCCCATTGGGCTGGTCCTGGTCGCCCACCCGAACACCGCGCCGTAGAACGCAACCGCCTTCTCCAGCCCTCGCGCGTTCAGCTCCGCCCAGCCGAAGGTGCCGGGCTCGCCGGTCATCAACCCGCCCTCCATCATCGCCGGCTGCCAGGCCGAGACGAAGGCACCCGAGGGATCCTGGAAGACGGCCATGCTGCCCTGTTCGCCGACCTGCATCGGCGGGGCGATGACCTTTCCGCCGGCTGCCTGCACCTTCCTGGCCAGATCGGCGGCGTCGCGCGTGCCGATGTAGACGGACCAGGCTGTCGGCGCCTCGGGCATCATCTTCGGCCCGATCCCGGCCACGTCCTTGCCGCCGATCTTCGCTTGCGCGTAACCGCCGTACTGCGGATCGGGGCTCACCTCGACCTGCCACCCGAAGAGCTTCGCGTAGAACTCCCTCGACGCCGCGGGGTCGGAGGTCGACAGGTCGATCCAGATGGGCTTGTTGACCCACGGAGCCGTGGTTTCCGCCATTTGGTCTCTTTCATGGTGCCTTCGCGGCTTGGCGTCGCGCCGTCCGACTCGAGCGGGTCCGCATTCTGACACCAGAAAAGCCGGCAATCACCAGCCGTCTCGGTCTTCGATCCGTCGACGGCGCTCGGGCGGACGCGCAGACTGGCAGGGTGATATGCCACGAACGCAGGGCGGGCTGCCGTATCATCGCGGTTGCGCGCCATATGGCGCCGCGAAAACAGGGAATCAGGCCCGCATGCTCGCACGTCCCGTACTCATGGCACTCGTCGATCGACGAGCTAAGAGGGACCGGGAATGACAACGGATGAGCTGGACCTGGTCGACGAGATCGTCGGCCTGACGCCGGGCGAGGCACCGGGCGAGACGGCCGGACAACCCGTGTGGCGCGAGACCGACGGGTTCGAGTCGACCTCGCCGGCAGGCTCGTCGGTCTCCGTCGCGCCCAGGCGCCGACTCCGACTCCGCAATCCGCTCTCACGAGCGGGATCGGGCAGCCGCCGCTCGCTCGCAGCCAGGCTTGCCCTTGCGTTCGCGGTGGGCCTGATCGGCTCGTTCGTCCTGGCTACGGCAGCGGCCCTGATTGTCATCACTGCCTTCTCGAACCGGGTCGTCCCCGGTGTGCGTGTCGGCTCGGTCGACGTTTCCGGCCTGAACCGCGACCAGGTGGTCGCCAGGCTGCAGACCGACTACGCCTATCTTGGCCAGGGCGAGGTCACGGTCACGACGCCGGTCGGCGCGGCGACGATCACATACCAGCAGGCCGGCCGCGCCGCCGATGTCGAATTCATGGCCGACGAGGCGATGCGGATCGGGCACACCGGCAATCCGATCGACGACGCCGCTTACATCCTCCGAGCTGCGATCAACGGCCAGTCCGTCCCGATCGCGGTCCGGGTCGACCCGAAGGCGGTGGCGACCCGCGTCCGTGAGCTTGCTGACACGTACCGGCTTACCGCGCGGGATGGGTGGGTGATGGTCCATAGCGGGACTTTCGCCGTCTGGCAGTCGACGCCCGGGAGCGCCATCGACGAGAAGGCCGTCTCCAGCGCGATCGTCGACGGCTTGGCACAGCCGGACGCCCCAGCCACGTTCCAGGTGGGCGGCGCCTTCGTGACGCTGAACCCGCGCGTCAGCGGCAACGATGCCCGGGACGCGATCGCGGCGGCTGAGAGGATGGCCGTCGACCTCGACCTGACATGGGGCGGCGACCCTCAGCCCGTGAGCCCGCGCCCGAGCCAAGGCCAGGCCACGAGCCTGGCCCCGATTCCATCCCGGACCTACACCATCGACGCTGACACGATTCGCGACTGGATCGTCTTCGGCACCCGGACCGACGGCAGCTATGGGCCGTCCGTGGATCCCGCCCGGGTGCAGTCGTACGTGTCCGAGCTCGCGCCGAAGCTGACTATCGAACCGGTCGAGCCGACGGTCATCACCGACAGCTCGGGTAAGCCGGCCAGCCTGAAGGGCGGCAGGAACGGCGCGAGCGTCGACGTGGCCGCGACTTCGCAGGTCATCGAGGCCTACCTGGACCGCCTGGCGTCGGGCGGGAGCTCGGGTTCGACGCTGGCCATCGTCTCGGCGCCGATCTCCCCTCGCCTCACACCCGAAAGCCTGAGCGGGATGGTCGTCATCGGCGGATGGACCACCGTCTTCTTCCCGGGCGTGAGCAATGGCTGGGGCGCGAACATTCGCGTCCCCGCGAAGCTCCTCAACGGCCAGGTCGTGGCTCCCGGCCAGCAGTTCAGCTTCCTGAGGGCCGTGGGACCGATCAACTCGGCTCACGGATACACGCTGGGCGGCGTCATCCTGCAGGGCAAGAGCGACCACACCGGCGCCATGGGTGGCGGGATCTGCTCGGCTTCCACGACCATGTTCAACGCGGCCGCGAGGGCCGGTCTCCAGATCGACGAGCGGCACCAGCACTACTACTACATCGACCGCTATCCGGTCGGGCTCGATGCCACCGTCTTCTCCAACGGCTCTCAGGTGTGGGACCTGAAGTGGACCAACGACACGCCGAACCCGATAGTGATTCGGGCCTGGGCGACCAACGGGTCCAAGAGCACAATCACAGTTCAGCTGTGGAGCCTGCCACTCGACCGGAAGGTCACCTTCAGCCCCCAGTTCAAGGCGAACGTGGTCCGGGCTGTCGATCGCAAGGTCTACGTGACCACGCTGAGGCCGGGCCAGCAGAACCGCGCGGAATACCCGACGGCCGGTTTCGACACCTCCAGGACTCGCACCGTGACCGACTCGACCGGCAAGGTGATCCATCGCGACACGTGGAAGTCCCGCTACAAGAAGGTCGACGGTCTCCTGCAGATCGGTCGCTCGACGGCCACGGCTCCGCCTGCCACCCCGCCGCCCAGCACGCCCGTGCCGACCACGGCCCTGCTGACCCCGGCCACGCCGCCGCCGGCTCCGACCCCGACTCCAGGCCTTCGGCGCCGCCAGGTCCGGTAGCCGCGACCCCGATCCGCGGGGGCGATCCCAGCAGCCCAGCCCGGACGATCAGACCGGGCCGTCGAGCACCGCCCGCACCGCCTGGCCTAGCGACTCCCGACTGTACGGCTTGGTCAAGTAGGCCCCGGCCGCGATGCTGTCGTCAGTGCTGGCGGCATTGCCGACGAACCCAGAGCAATACAGCGTCCGAACGCCGGCTCGCAAAGCGGCGAGGCGTCGCGAGATCTCCGGCCCTTGCATGCCTGGCAGGACCACGTCGCTCAGGAGGAGGTCGATCGAGCCCGAATACGAAGCCGCGAGTGCGAGCGCGTCGCTGCCGCTGGAGGCCTCGAGCACCGTGTAGCCGAGGTCCGTGAGACACCGGCGGCCGAACCCCCTGACTGCGGCGTCGTCCTCGACGAACAAGATGGTCTCCGAGCCACGAGGTACGAGTGCCGGTGATGCGGCCGGTGCATCGGCGGTGGACTCCTCCGAAACCAGGGGGAACCAGAGCGTGAACGCGGTTCCCTTCCCGGGTTCCGACTGGACCTCGATCCAGCCATCGGACATCTTGACGATGCCGAACACGTTCGCCAGGCCCATGCCCGTCCCCCTTCCCGGCTCCTTGGTGGTGAAGAAGGGCTCGAACATGTGGCTCAGGGTCGCTTCATCCATGCCCAGGCCGGTGTCCGAGACCGTGAGCAGCACATGTGGGCCGGGTCTGGCATCCGGGTGACTGGCGATGTACTTCGGGTCCGGCGTCAAGTTCGCGGTCGCGATCTCGAGCCGGCCCCCGGTGGGCATTGCATCGCGCGCGTTCACGGCAAGATTCAGGACCACCTGCTCGAGCTGGACCGGGTCGGCCTTGATCCGCCCGGTTTCGGGTGCGAGTCGCAGGACCAGTTCGACGTCCTCGCCGAGTAAGCGCCGCAGCATGGGCACGAACTCGGAAACGACCGCGGCGGGATCCAGGGTGCGAGGTTCCCGGACGGTCTTGCGCGCGAACGCGAGCAGCTGTCGGGTCAACTCCGTCGCTCTGTCGGCGGCGGCTATGACCTCGGCCAGATCCGCGCGATCGCGCTCCCTTTCCTCGGGCAGCCCTCGGCGAACCAGATCGGCGTAGCCCCGGATGGCGGTGAGGATGTTGTTGAAGTCGTGGGCGATGCCGCCCGCGAGCACTCCGATCGCCTCCATCTTGGCCGCCTGACGCAGCCGCGCTTCGAGTGCGACGCGCTCGGTGACATCGACCAGTTGACCGGCGACTCCAAGCGGCGCGCCCTCGCGGTCGCGCAGAGGGCCGGCGTATATGTCTATCCAGAGTTCGCCTCCGTCCTTCGTAAGCCGGCGGACCCGCTCGCCCTGGACGACCTGGCCGGCCATCGTTCGCCGGATCCTTTCCGCCGATGGCCCGCGATCGTCTTCTGGGGTCATCTCCGGCGGAAGCGCGGATCCCACGACCTCGCCGCTCGTCCAGCCGAAGACCCGCTCGGAGGCCGGGTTCCAGACGATGACGGTGCCGTCGGAGCCGAGAACCTGGGTCGGCATGGGCGAGGAGTCGATGATGGCCGCGAGGACTCTCGACGTGCGTTCCAGCTCGTCCTCGGCAGCGCGGCGGGAGATCAGCTCCGCGCCGGCCCTCTCCAGGGCCTGGGTGCGGCGGTGATTCAGGCGGTAGAGGTGCCCGAGGCCGTAGGCGATGAATATCCCGCTTCCGATGAGGGCCACGAACGGCGGGTTGAGCCGGGGCGCCTGGGCGACCGGGCCGTAGAGCAGCGCGATCGCGACCCCACAGAAGCTAGTCAGGCCGGCACCCACGAATGCCACGGTCATGGTCCGCCCGCGGGCCGAATCGATCAGAAGTGCCAGGCCGATGAGGGGAATCAAGATCGCGTAGGCGAGCCCGACGGCGAAGACCGCTGACACGAACAAGGTTTCGATGTCCAAAAGGGCCACCGCGAGCAACAGGTATCTGCGGCCGCCCCTGCGAGCCAGGACGAGGAACGTCCCGAACGCGATCGGCAGCACCACGTAGGTCAGCGCGAGCGCGTACTCGGGGCCATCGCCCCGAGCCAGAACAAAGCCTAGGAACGAGATGGCAAGAGTCAGGACCAGCCCGATCACAGCCAGGCGCCAGTACGTTTCCGGCCAGGCCTCCCCGGGGCCGCCGCCGGTCGACGAGTCGCCGGGCGTGCCAGTCATGCCATCCCTCGGCAGCGACGATGCGCACGGCAGCCAGACGGTTCGCCGGCCGTTCCGCGCGTGCTCTGACATCTTATACGCGCCAACGCGCCGTTCGCGCTTGCCCTGCGGCTGCCTCTGAGAGGACGCCTGCGCTCTCTGGCGGCTCGAGCGATACGCCACCGATTCGCCGCTGGCAACCTGGCTGTCGCTCAGGACGCTGTCGGAACTCCCAGCCACAGACTCAAGCCGTCGGAGCGAGGATGACAACGCCGGTCGGACGGAAGGCCGACATCCAGCCAGGTGACGACGCCGAGGTTATCGGGCCATTCCCGGTTTGAGTGGGAGTTCGACTGCGCCGGCTCGCGTCTCACGACCCGATCCGGGCTCGGGCGTAATGGGAACCCTACCCGGTTGGATTGGAATGCTTAGTGCGTCAGTGTAGTATGGACTTCGAGTCATCGCGGCGGCACGCACCGGAACATCTGCGGCCCTGGGCGTCCGGATCGTGGAGTCGGCATGTGCCTGTCGTTGCAGGAATCGGTGCACGTCCTACGGCTGTCACCGCAGGGTGGAGCCGTCACCGGCATCTGAGGAGGGTTCTCGACCATGAAACGCCGCGCACTCGCGCTGTGCACGGGCTTGTTGCTGCTGGGCCTGGCACCTGGGTGGGCCCTCGCCAGCACCTTCACTGTGGACCAATCGAACCCGAATTTCGACCACTACGTTCAGAACTCGTTCATCGACGCTCAGACCTTCACGGCCGGCATGTACGGCCCGCTGGAGAGCGTTGACCTGTTCCTTGAGGGGATCCCTGGCGGGAGTGTCTACGTGAGCGTGCAGGGAACGACCGGAAGCCCCCCTGTGCCGAACGGCACGGTCCTTGCGTCGACCACCCTCGGCGTCCACAGCCCGTCTGGTGGGTGGGTCCGCTTCGACTTCTCGACGAATCCCATCGTGACCCCCGGGCATGTCTACGCGATCGTCTTCCTCCCCACAGACAACGTTACTGTCTTCGGGTCCAAGATGAACCTCTATCCCCGCGGCCGGGCGTTGGAGTTCTCCGCCGGAGCGTGGGTTGCGACTGTGTTCCCGTCATCGGACTCTGACTTCGCCTTCCAGACGAACGTAGGACTGGCCGCGCCGACACCGACACCTACGCACGCACCTACACACGCGCCGGCGGCCCCACCGACGGCCACACCGACACCGACACCGACGGCGACGGCGAGTGCAACCCTAACCCCCACACCCGCTCCGACGGATTCGCCCACGGCGACCGAAGTGTCGACGGCCGCTGTCACGCCTCCGGCTCCTGGGTCCGGCTCCGGCTCGGGCTCAGGCTCGAGCGGCTCGACCGACATGACGATACCGATCGTCGGTGCCGGGATCGTGCTGCTGGTTCTGCTGGCGGGCGGCCTCGGCTTGATGATGGGGCGGCGACGGCAGACCGGCGGCTGACGCTCAGAACCCGAAGGAACCGGCGATCACTAGATGCCCCAACCCATGTAAACACCGGCTGGATCACTAGATGTTCGAGGCCCCTTCGGGCGAACTTACCTTACGCTGCATCAGGCGCCAGCCGTGAGGATGAAAACCCGCCGCTCGGGCAGAGCGGTAAGGGATTGGTAAGGTGGATTTCGCCGAATCAACAGGGCCCCGGAGACGCTTCCGGGGTCCTTTTCACGCTCGGGAACTGGCGCGCGCGGAGGGCGTCGGGCGCGTGAGAACAACAACGACACCCTATAGTCCAGGAATGGGACCCAGGGCCAACTCGAGTATCACCACTGCCCGTTCAGTTGGTTCATCCTGAGCGGGTCACGCCGCCGAACACTCGTTCCAAGATCACGACCCGACACCGCGTGCATACTCGAAGCCCGAAGGAGAACCTCATGCCGCAGGCAGAACGAGTCGTCGATATCCTCGCGGGCCGGACGGCGGTCGGCGCGCGCGCGACCGTCCAGGGTTGGATCCGGACACGTCGCGATTCGAAGGCCGGGCTCTCATTCCTGCATGTTCACGACGGGTCCTGCTTCGACGCCCTCCAGATCGTGGCCCCAGCAACGCTTGGCAACTACCACGAGGAGATCCTGCATCTGACCGTAGGCTGCGCCGTCACCGTCACCGGCACGGTCGCTCCCTCGCAGGGCGAAGGGCAGGCCGTCGAACTCCTCGCCGACTCTGTAGTTGTGGTCGGGTGGGTGGACGATCCGGAGAGCTACCCCATCTCGCAGAAGCGGCACACGTTTGAGTACCTCCGTGAGGTCGCCCACCTGCGTGCGCGAACGAATACCTTCGGCGCGGTTGCGAGGGTTCGGCACTGTCTCGCCATGGCCATGCATCGCTACTTCGATGAGCACGGCTTCTACTGGGTGCACACGCCGATCCTGACCGCCAGCGATGCCGAGGGAGCCGGAGAGCTGTTCCGCGTCTCGACGCTCGACCTGGCCAACCTCCCGCGCACGCCCGGGGGCGCAATCGACTTCTCCCAGGATTTCTTCGGCAAGCCGGCGTACCTCACGGTCTCCGGCCAGCTCAACGTCGAGACCTACTGTCTGGCGCTCTCGCGGGTCTACACCTTCGGGCCCACCTTTCGCGCCGAGAACTCGAACACCAGCCGGCATCTCTCGGAGTTCTGGATGGTCGAGCCCGAGATCGCGTTCGCCGACATAGCGGCCGATGCGGACCTGGCCGAGGATCTGCTCAGGTACAGCTTCCGCGCGGTGCTGGACGAGCGTGCCGACGACATGGCGTTCTTCGCGGAACGCATCGACAAGGAGGCGGTCTCGCGGCTCGAGGAGTTCGTCAAGTCCAGCTTTGCGCGAATGGAGTACACGGAGGCCATCGACGTCCTGAAACGATCCGGCCGTTCGTTCGAATTCCCCGTGGAGTGGGGCGTCGCCCTGCAGGCTGAGCACGAGCGATACCTCTGCGAGGAGTACGCGAAGCGGCCGGTGGTGGTCGTCAACTACCCAAAGCAGATCAAGGCGTTCTACATGCGCCTGAATGACGGCGAACGCACCGTGGCGGCGATGGACGTTCTCGCCCCCGGCATCGGCGAGATCGTCGGCGGCAGCCAGCGCGAGGAGCGCCTCGACGTGCTCGACGCACGAATTCGCGAGACGGGGCTCGATCCCGCGGCGTATTGGTGGTATCGCGATCTGCGCCGGTACGGCACGGTGCCGCACGCTGGGTTCGGGCTGGGGTTTGATCGGGCGGTGGCCTACGCCACGGGGATGGCAAACATCAGAGATGTCATCCCGTTCCCTCGCACGCCTGCCAGCGCTGACTTCTAGCCGATCAGGGTGCCGAGGAATCCAGTGGCCCGCGGAAGGACGGCCACATTCAATCAACGCCCCTCGCGGCGGTCAATCGAGCGGCCCCACGCGGCCGCGCTCGAGGCGTGGCGCGCCCGCTCCTGCTACGCCGCTCGGATCGCCAGGCTGAACCCATCGCCGGCGGCGACGGCCTTGAAGTCGACCAGGCGCCAAGGGTGGGCGGCCTCGCCCAGCTTCTGGCCTCCACCGCCCCAGCCGACCACGTCCCCGTCGGACCGCAGGGCCAGCGCATGGGAGGCCCCGGCCGAGATCGCGGTCACGTTCTCCAGCCCCGCGGGAACGTCGAGCTGGCCGTAGCTGTTGTCGCCCCAGGCCACGACCGTTCCGTCGGTAAGCAGGGCGAGACTGAAATCACCCCCCGCCGATATTGACGCAACGCGCCTGAGCCTGGCCGGGACGTCCGACTGGCCGTAGCTGTTGTCGCCCCAGGCCACGATTGTCCCGTCCCGGCGCAAGGCCAGACCGTGGTACTCGCCGGCGGAGATGGCGGTCACCTCGGCGAACCCGGACGGCACGAGGGCCGCCCCACAGCTGCCGTCGCCCCAGCCGACGACCGTTCCGTCGGCTCTGAGAGCGAGGGCGAATCCACTGCCGGCCGCGATGGCGATCACTCCCGTGAGGTCGGGCGGAACAGCGGTCTGGCCAAGGTTGTTCGCACCCCAAGCCACAACCGTCCCGTCGGAGCGCAGGGCCAGGCTGAAGCCGTCGCCGGCCGTTATGGCGACCACCCCGGACAGCCCATCTGGAACGTCCGCCTGACCCACGGAATCGTCTCCCCAGGCGCCCACCTGGCCGCGGTCGTCCAAAGCAAGGGCGTGGTCGGTGCCCGCGGCGACGGCCGCGATGGTGCTCATCGGGATCGGCTCGCTGCCATTCGCTTCCGCCGCAGCGCCCCAGGAGAAGATCTCTTCGGGGGCTGCGCGCCCGGGACCCTCGGCATCCATCGCAGCCGACCAGACAGGCGAGGCGAAGGCCAGCATCACCAGGCCGCTGCCGGCCAGCAGGATCGCAGTCGCCGCCGCGGCATCCCAGCCTCTGCCCGCCGGGCCGCTCGTCGCAAAGCTCCCAAGCGGGTCACCGGCCAGTAGTTCGTAGAGGCTGGCGCCGGCAAGCAGGGTGGCCCCTGCCGCAGCGCACTGCCAGAGTCGACTTTGCGCCTCCCCTGCCAGAACGGCCGACAGACATGAGTAGGCCAGAATCATGAGGCACAACAGTCCGAGCGGCAGGGCAGCTCCGCTGATCGATCCGGCGAGATGAAGCGGGTCGAGGCCTCCGCCCAATGGCCGGATTGACTTATTGCCGGCCAATGGCAGCCATGAACTGGCGTTGTAGAGCGTTACAAAGGCCGTCACGGCCGCGGCCCGCGGCGCCAGGTAGGCCAGCCACGCCGTCCTGCGCCTGCGTGCGCGCTCCAGGCCGAACGCCAGGAGGGCCGGGCCGACGTACGCGACGACCGCGACGACGGCCACGACCATCGCCCAAACCTGCCCGAACTGGTCCAGCAGGTGTGGAGATCGCCGCACGATCCACCAACCCAGGCCGGCAATTGCCGGCAAAGTCGTCCAGGCGATCGCACCCAAGAGCACGAGCCTGACCGAGCGCCAGGCATCCGCACGCCAGACCATGACTCCCGCTGGAAGGAGAGTGACGGCGCTGGTGAGTCCCAGTCGGAGAGCCAGGTTCAGGACCGACGGCACCGACCAGTCGCCAGACGACCAGACGTCTACGAGTGCCGTGCTCGCCTGGGCACAGGCGAGCAGAACGAAGAACCCCATCCGTGGAGAGACTCGATCCAGCAAGCGACGCAGGCGGTGCACAGTCCGGCAGCGACGTGGCGGCTCCGGGTAGACGCGGCGGCCGTCCAGCCAGTCCTCCACGATCTGCCCACCGGATGGGGGGCTCGGTGCCCACCAATCACCCTCCAGCGGCTGGAGCCTATCCCGGCTCGGTAGGCCGCCCTGGTCCGACAACTCCAGGGTCTGGGCGCCCCCGACCCCGCGGCCTCCACGGCGCGCGGCGGCCGAGGGAAGGCCCCTCTCCCATTCTGCGCCCGGCCTGTGTTGCCGCACTCCTGCCCTCCAGTTCCGTGTTTGGAGCAGCCGAGGGCATCAATCTTAGTCGTGCCGCTGGCTCGTTTCCATCAGTCGAAAGGGCGACCGAGGGTCAAGGGGAAGCACGGAGAGTGGCGCGCCCGGAGGGGTTCGGGCGCGCCAGAACAACAACGAGCCCGCAGATCGCCGTCAGTCTCCGAGATGTCCTGGAACGTCTCGCGCGCGGATTGGCGCCCGCTACCCGGTCAAGGGCCGAGTATGCTCTGGGTGTTGTGCCCGAGGCGGGCCATGGCGGAACCACGATCCCCAGAGCCTTCGGGCTGCCGCAAGGGAGTCGAGTGCGGCCAGGAGGCGGGAAGTGCCCTCGTTCTTGTCAATTCGCCGTCTTGCCCGGGGAACAGCCGTCGTCTTCCTCGTGGGGTCTGTGGCGGCTTGTTGCGGCACCGCCAAGACGCTCACCGGCGTCCCGACATCTGCTCCGGCCTCTCCGACACCAACCCCGACTCCCACTCCCACTCCGACACCGACACCGACTCCCACTCCGACACCGACACCCATGTCGACGGTGGACAGCTTCAAGGCCATGATCGCAAGCAGCGACTTCCAGGCCCAAGGCCCCGTGGTCGGGTCAATCGCGGCGACCACGATCTTCGGCTCCAGGTCAGGCTCGGTCACGGGGACGTTCAAGGTCAAGGGCGGAGACAGCGCCTACTCGATTAGCACGAAGATCCTGGGCGTCACGGGCACGATCGACAACATCGTCGTCGGCGACTGGGCGTACTCGCGGACGAACGGAGGTAAATGGATCAAGGCGCCAGCCTCGGGTAAGACGCTCCAAAGCCTGGTGGACGGCGGCATCGTCCTGACCGATGAGGGCGTGCAGGCCGAGTTTGGCCAACAGCTCCATCACCTCACCGTCGCGAACGTGGCGGGCCTAGACCTCTCTGCGTTCGGCATTACCGCCAGCCCCGGTCAGGGGAACCTCACCAATCTGTCTTTCTGGGCGGAGGACGACGGAACCCCGGCCGGCCTGAGCATTGAGGCATCTTTCGATCAGAAGATCCTCGGCACGCCGTCCCATGAGACAGTGACGCTGGACATCAGCATCGACACCCTGTCGGGCGTAACGATCACGGCGCCAACGAACTAGGCCCCAGCCGCCGGCCATCTCGAGTTGGCATTCACTCGCATGCCGGGATCAGGACGCCGCCGAGGGCGCAGGCGGCCGCGGATCACGGCTTGGATTCGTGTAGAGGAGCGGGTCGCGAGCACCGCTGATGTCCCCTCCCGACCACGGGTAGCAGATCCACACCTCGAAGTGCAGGTGTGTACCGGCTGCCGCGCCCGTTTCGCCGATGCTGCCGACGCGCTGACCGGCAGCGACGCGCTGGCCGATCTTCACGGTTACGGCCGACAGGTGGTTGTAGGTCGTGTACAACGTGCCGCCGTGCGATATCCACACCACGATGCCGCCGGCCGCGCCGTCCGTCCCGCGCTTCCTCCAGCCGGCGTAGATGACCGTGCCCGCAGCGGCGGCCAACACCGGAACTCCGGTCGGCCCGCCGATGTCGAGGCCATCGTGGAAGTGGGCGCATTTGCCCCACCGCGGCTCACCGTACCATCCGGTGCAGCCGAAGCGCTGAGTGATCGTGTAGTGGTTATGCGCCGGCCAGGTCAGCTTGCCCAGCCAATTCGGCACGACCACGGGTGCTTGTTTGACCGGCAGTGGCGGAGTATCGGCGCCGGGAACGAGGAGAAGCTGGCCGGGGACGAGGGTCGGATCGGACAGGTTGTTGGCGTCGGCCAACTCTTGCGTATCAATGCCGTACTTGTCGGCGATAGATTGGATCGTCGCGCCCGCTTCGACCGCGATTGCCAGACCGTCCATCGGCGGGATCTTCAGGATCTGGCCGATCTTCACCAGCTGCGGGTCCGCAACGTTGCTGCTGTTGGCCCAGTAGAGTGTTGTGACCGATAATCCGAAGGAATTGGCGATCCGGCTGAGCGTGTCCCCGGCCCTGACCCTGTATGCGAGAAATGCCGAGCCGGGGATCGCCGTCCCGACCCGCGGCTGAGCCGTGGCCGGCGCGGCGGAGCCGGCCTGCGGGCTGGGGGACGGGTATGACGGAGAGTCGGAGGGGCTCGGGCTGGCGCTGATAGCGGCGACCGTGGTCGCGTCGTTCGCCGCGGTCTCGCGCTGCGCGATCGGCAGCGAGGCCATCACGGCCGTCGCCACGAGCATCAGGCAGACCGCCAGTGCGACCACGCCCCTCCGCCCGATTACGCCCGATCGCGCTCGTGCGAATCGTGGCCCTGCCCGGTCGATCGAGCGGGCCGAGGCCATCGGAGGTGGCACCTCGCCGAGGTGTCCGGCGGCCCGGTCGACAGCCGGGTCGGCGATTGGCCCGGTCTCCCCCTTCAGTCGAGCTCGCCGCGTGTAGCGCAATCCGGCCGTCCCGGCGGGCTTTTCGCCGCGAAGACGGATGAGGAAACGATGCGCTGCGTTTCTCTTGGCGGACGGCAATACCCACTCCGTGTCGATGCCGGCAATCGGGGCGACCGGCCGATCCTGTAAAGGCGGCGACCGCGTGAGTGACTGGCCGGGTCGCCACCTACCCTACCAGGGGTTGCCCATCGCTGCCAACTCGGCTCCGGGCGACCACGGCGAGCCGGCTCCCTCGATCTCTGACCGGCAGACGCCTCCGCCAGGGGCCGACATGGCCCGTCGGCCAGGCGAGCGAAACCGGCCCCGGGATGGAGCATTGCATCCCCCCGGAGTTCGCATTGGAAAGTCAGCTCGGACGGCTTCGCGTGACCGCGGCGGGACGACCGGCGGGCGAATCGTAAGGCGCGCAACAGCGAGTGGCGGCCCTCTCTCTCACATGCGCCCCAGCACCAGGCCCATGAGCTGCACCCCGGCGGCACGCAACGTGTCTTCCTGTATCGGCTCGACATCCCCGACGCCATCGCCCTCGCAGACGAGACCGAGGCCTACCGGCGCCTCTACAACGAGATCCGCCCCCACGAGTCGCTCGACTTCGCTACGCCGATTTCGCGCTATCTCGCCGACCCCCTCGAATCACACCTATTCGAGCCCGAAAGTGTCCAAGATTCTTGACGCGGGACACAGGCGTGCCACGATCGCTGGATCGTAACGATGTCTGGCTGCGCCACAGGACGTGGGCGCGGTCATCAGGCTGGCGGCCCGATCCTCAGCGTCTCCGTTATCATTCGCTGCGCTGGGCCGTTCGGCTGCCGGACCGTTTCTAGCCTCGCGAGATGCGCGACTCCTCCCAACCGGGAGTTCGACGCAGGTCACATAGCTCGCGTCTGCCCCCAAGCGGGAACGTTCGCCCGATCGGAGGCTTCCAACCACATGGCGTCTCGCCTCGGGCCTGATGTTCGCTCCACAAAGAAGTCGCACCGCCGATGAGCTACGAGGAAAGCTACTCCCGTGACCCAGCCCTGTTCGGCACTGCGCCCGACTCGCTGCTGGTCGATCACCTTGTGCTCATCGAGAAAGAGGAGCCGCTCCTAGACGTCGGCGCGGGTCAGGGCCGCAACGCGCTCTACCTCGCCCGGCTCGGGTACCGCGTCGACGCCCTGGAACCGTCCGCCGCGGGCGCGGCTCAGATCGCCGCAGCGGCAGCACGGGTCGGACTGACGATTGGCGTGATCAATCAACGGTTCGAGGACTTCAAACCCCCAGGACACAGCTATGGCACTGCTCTGGTCTTGGGTCTCATCCCGGACCTGACTCGCAGCCAGGTCGCGGCATTGCTTGAGCGTACTGGTCAGTGGCTCGCTCCCGGCGGTCTGGCTTTTCTGACCGGGTTCACCACTGAGGACCCTTCGTTCGCCATCTGGAGCTCCCGCCGCCGGGTCGGCAGAACCTCATTCGAAGATCCGCTGGGCCGGATCCGCACCTTCCTGGAACCCGGCGAGATCCTGCGCTTGTCCCGGCAGTTCGAGGCCGTCGTCTGTCACGAGGGTCTAGGGCCTGAGCACCGTCATGGCGATGGCCCGCTTGAGCGCCACGCGCGTTTCGAGGCGGTGCTTCGACGCCGCTGAGCTCACTAACTGCTCATCGTGTTGCTGTTGCACTAGCGGGACGACGCCGTGGCGTCGCTACGGGGACGGGAACCGTGGGCCCTTCGGCACGTAGTCGAAGAAACGCTCGGTGACCCCACCCGCTGTCCATGCCGCCCGCAGGCGAGTGCGCCGCTCGACCGAGCGGAGGCCGGAGAGCAATGATCGGTTCAGGTCCTGGGCGGACTCACCGGAGAGCGTCGCCACCACATGGAAGCCGTCGGCGGTCGGCCTGATCTCCCCGCCGACGAGCCGACGCAACACTGGTTCGATCGCCGCTGGGTCGGCCGAACTCACGTCGGCCACGAGGTCGAAGCGGCGGCTGCTCATGGCGTGATCGTCCACCCTGCCCCAGCCCACCGGCGGTCAGCAATACCCAATGCGCAGGATTCTGGACCGTTCGTGCGTGGGTTGCCTAGAGACCGTCGCACAGCATCGCGCAGCCGTCTACCTTAACGGGGTTATAGTCACCGAAGGGTGAGGCATGACCTCGTCGCTCGAGCAGCTCGCGACGTATCGCCGGCTCCATCAGCGGCTGGATTCCTGCTGGCCGGCGTTTGTCGCCAAGCGGCACGATCGGCTGGCCCAGGCCGAAAGGCTCGGCCACGCCGCAGAGAAGGTGGCCGAGGGCATCCTCGAGGACCTCTTCACCGGACCGCTCGACTGGTCGCTCGCTGACGTGAACTACCAGGTCGAATACGCCGATCTCCTGCTCACCAGGCTCGGCATCAAGCACCTCCTGGTCGAGGTCAAACGGCCGGGCGCGCTGGCATGGAGCCGCCACGCCGTCGATGCCGCATTGGTCCAAGCGGCCGGCTATGCCCGTAAGCAGAAGGTGGGCGCGATCGCCGTGAGCGACGGCCACATGCTCTACGCGGCGGACGTCGGAGAAGCGGGCCTGCATGATCGGGCCTTCGTGGCCCTAGACTCCCCCGCCCCGCACCTCGATCTGTGGTGGGTCAGCGTCGACGGCATCTACCGGCCGCGCGAAGATCTGGCCGGCGGGCCTGGCCTGCTCCCCGCGCCCGGGACGGCCGCAGCCTCCGAGCCGAGCTCCGCCGAGGGCGAGCTGCTGGACTCGAAGTACCGCCTGCCTGCCCGCTGCTTCGCCTACGTCGGCGATCCGGCCCGCCCGTCGAGCTGGCATCTGCCGTACCGGCTGGCCGACGATTCGGTCGACCACGCTCGGCTGCCAAAGGCTATCGAGGCAATCCTGTCGAACTACCGCGGCGGCCACGTCACCTCGATTCCCGAACGAGCGATCCCCGACGTCCTCGTCTGTCTGGGCCGCGCGGCCCAGTCGCTGGGCAAGATGCCGGGGCAGGCGCCAGAGCCTGCACCTTCCTACGTCGCGCTCGCCCGAGCGCTGGACCAGCTCGGCCGTCTCGGCGAGGTGAGCTGAGATCGGTCCCGCCTGCGCGCCCTCGTCGTGTGCCCACAGCGATCGCGCACTACGCGAACATCGTGGCGGTGAAACCCTTTGCTGGACTGCAGGTCTGCTTACCCAGCCTCGAGCCAGAGATGCCAGTAGGCAGCGGAGAAGTCGCCCAGGGCCTTTGGCGGTACCCAGCAGCTCGAGCTGGAGGAGGTCCTGCTCTCGCGCCGCCAGACCCGACCTAGAATGAATGAGAAGCCTTTGGGCAGAGCGCCTCCCTGGCGGTGGTCTTGGTAGCTCCGCTTTCCCGGATGCCTTGGGCCGCAAGAGGCGCACGGAGGAACCCATGGCCACACCGACGCAGAACCAGGCCAAAGAAGGGCCGCCTCTCAACGTGCTCCACGATCAACGCATCCCAAATACCCTGGGCGGGATCGGCCCTCCAGCCACGGCCGCGCGACCCCGCCTTCCGGTGGGCGTGTTCGTGGCAGCCGTGGTCGTGATCGCGGCCGTGGTCGTGATCTTGGCAGGGCGCTAAGGCTGATCTGCGGCTTGAGGCCACGTGCCACTAACCGCTCATAGCGTCAGGTCACATCGGGTGAGGGTCAAGATTTCGACGGACATCGGTCCGCATATTCCTGGAAGGAGGCACTCATGGCATACGGGAAAGCCCCGCACGAGGTCGTCGTCGTAACCGGCACCGGCGGCATGGGCATGGCGATCGCGCGACGACTTGGCACCGGTCGGCACCTCGTGCTCGCGGAGTACGCGAAGGAGAGCCTCGCCACCGCCGCGGAGGTGCTCGCGGGCGAGGGACACTGGGTCCACCAGGTACGCGTCGACATCTCGGACGCCGCGGCGGTCAAGGACCTTGCGGCACAGGCCGCAGGACTCGGGCAGATCCGGGCCGTCGTCCACACGGCAGGCGTGTCACCGGTGCAGGCCAGCCCGGCGCGCATCGTCGCCGTCGACGTGATCGGGACCGCGCTGCTCCTCGATGCGTTCGAGCAGTACGTTGGGCCCGGGACCGTCATGGTGTGCATCGCGAGCATGGCCGGTTCGATGACGCCGCTGCCGCCCGACGTCGAGGCGCTCCTCGCAACGACTCCGACCAACCAACTCGCAGGCCTGCCGCTTCTCGATCCGGCGACCATCGACCCGGGCGCGGCCTACGGCATCGCCAAGCGTGCCAACCAGGTCCGCGTACAGGCCGCCTCGGTCGGGTGGGGCAAGCGCGGTGGCCGCGTTGTCTCCCTGAGCCCCGGCATCATCTCAACCCCGATGGGCCAGCAGGAACTCGCCGGTCCCTCGGGCGACATGATGCGGCACATGATTGACGCGTCGGCGACGCAGCGCCTCGGGACGCCGGAGGACATCGCGAGCGCGGTTGAGTTCCTCGTCAGCCCCGCCGCTTCGTTCATCACCGGGACAGACCTGCTCATAGACGGCGGGGTCGTGGCCGCACTCCGCTACGAATCACGCTGATCGTCGCGCCTGAGAGCCCGATCTCCAGCGGATGGGCCCCCCGCGTCAGTTCCATCGCTGCTCGTGCTTCGCGGGCGTGTCACCCCGCCCGCTACGGCGACCTAACATGGGCGAGGGTGCCGTCCCGCGAGTACCCGCCGGCTGAAGCCCGCGGTTCGTGCCAACGCCGCCCTGACAGATCGCCCGACGCGATCCCGCACTACGTGGTCATCGTGGCGCGACGTGGCAAAAGCGACATGGCATAGAAGTTGACCACGATCTCGACTGCGGGCGTAACATGGACTCTCAGTCACCGACGTCTGATCGTCCATGAAGCACGGGTCGTCGCACGCGAGCGGGTTGGATAGGGTCGAGCCGAGGGGCCGTCGGACGGCATTGCTCGCCTGTTTGCTGGTGGTCGCGTTCGTCGGGGTCGCCATCGCAAAGCCATGGGGTACACCGGCCCCAGCCGCCACTCCGAACGGTGGACCTACTCCCAGTCGGGCGGCGCCCACGTCCCAGGAGGTCACGGTCCCACCCGCCACTGCGACTCAAGCGCCAGTTGAGCCGGTCGCGGTCGCCTTCATCACACCCGTCCCGCCACCCGCCAAAGCGGCGTGGACAGGCATTCAGTGGCACCGGCTGGCGCCCGATGACCCCCTTACCTTGGTGGCGTCTGTGCGGCGCTGGCGTGGCGGATTCATCGCGCTCGGGTGGGAAGTTTCTGAAGGGAGGACCACGACCCCGGTATGGACTTCGGCCGATGGCGCTCATTGGGATCTACTGCCCTTCGACACCAGCACAACGTTCTGGCCCGGCATGTCCATAGTCGGTGTGGCCGAGGCGCCCACGGGTCTCGTTGTGCTCACCGAACCCGGTGTGGGCAGCAGTTGCAGCGACTCGCCGTGTTCGCTGGCATACGGGCCGCCGACCATGTCGTGGACATCGCCCGATGGTCGGACGTGGTCCCCCAGCGAGTCTCTCTACCTCGGATTGCCCGGGCCGGCCGCGGACGAGCCGATGCTGGCGGCGGGGCCGGCTGGGCTGGTCGCGATGTCAAGCGGCCCGGGTGCCCAAGTAGCCATTTCCTCCGACGGCATCAGTTGGCGGACCCTACCTGATGGAACTCTCCCAAAGGCCATCGTGATAGCCGACCTCCGGGCCACCGCAACCGGATACGTGGCGGGCGGCCGGTGGATGACGAACGACTCGCACTGGGACGCTGCAACGCTGTGGTCGGCCGATGGGCGCGTTTGGACTCCGACACGGGCGATGCCTCTGGCAACGGCCCGCGGCCCCATGCCAACAGGCGCCGGGACGTCGTCCGTTGTCGACTCATTCGCCGCCGGTCGTGACGGTCTGATCGCGATCGGCCGAGACTTCCTCAACCCCGGCGCCGAACTCTGGTGGCAGTCAACTGACGGGCGCCACTGGCGGCCACTGCCAACGTATCTGCCCCTCGGGCCGACCACGTGCACAGGCCCAGATTGCGGTCTCCATGCCAACGGGGCACTCGTCGGGGACGGGGAGCGGATGGTGGCCCTGCGAGGCGGCCCCGACGCCGGTGTCTGGACGTCCTTCGACGGCCTTGCGTGGCTACGGCTCCCCGTGACCGGCGACCTGCCGAGCGATCAGGCGACGCAGGCGGTGCTGCTGCCGGGCGGAGTGCTGCTATCTGACGCCACCGAATCCTGGTTCGGTGAGGCGGTCAGCGCGTAGGTTCAAAGACGGGCCCATGCACGGGCGAAGCGACTATTCAGCTCAGTGCACGCGGCCCGCCATACTGTTGGGAGCGACGCCACCGGCTGGGAGTCAGCTCGACACCATCAAGCTCTATGAAAAGGGACCTCGCCGTCAAGGCGGATGTCCCGTCCATCCACGAACCGGTCCAGTCCGTCACGGACCCTCGGATCGTCGACGGGATCGAGCAGCGCTCATCTCTCTATGG